>FWPU01000452.1_pt1 | contig 132230 bp, 126 predicted proteins | sample 2228361 | NCBI WGS metagenome assembly FWPU01 (sample SAMEA103939777, study PRJEB20133) | metagenome | reverse complement strand
CCTGCGGAAACGTGGGGGTGCCTTCGGGAACGCGAACACAGGTGGTGCATGGCTGTCGTCAGCTCGTGTCGTGAGATGTTGGGTTAAGTCCCGCAACGAGCGCAACCCTCGTCCTTAGTTGCCAGCATTGAGTTGGGCACTCTAGGGAGACTGCCGGTGACAAACCGGAGGAAGGTGGGGATGACGTCAAGTCATCATGCCCCTTACGCCCTGGGCTACACACGTACTACAATGCTGTGGACAAAGAGTTGCCAACCCGCGAGGGCGAGCTAATCTCTTAAACCACGGCTCAGTTCAGATTGCAGGCTGCAACTCGCCTGCATGAAGGCGGAATCGCTAGTAATCGCAGGTCAGCATACTGCGGTGAATACGTTCCCGGGCCTTGTACACACCGCCCGTCACACCATGGGAGTTGGCCACGCCCGAAGTCGTTACTCCAACCCGTAAGGGAGGGGGACGCCTAAGGCAGGGCTGATGACTGGGGTGAAGTCGTAACAAGGTAGCCGTACCGGAAGGTGTGGCTGGATCACCTCCTTTTAAGGAGACCCAATCTGTTCGGGTTGCACTGCGACCTTATTGAGAACAGATTCAATGCGGTCTAAGCACGAGGCCAGCCTTGGCTTTCAAACTCTGCTAGGTTAAGCAGACAGGCATGGGCTATTAGCTCAGGTGGTTAGAGCGCACCCCTGATAAGGGTGAGGTCCCTGGTTCGAGTCCAGGATGGCCCATACACATGCCTGGGGGTATAGCTCAGTTGGTAGAGCACCTGCTTTGCACGCAGGGGGTCAGCGGTTCGAGTCCGCTTACCTCCACGTCTTTTGCCAAAACTTTAAAGACGTGTCTGCTAAATACTTTAGCTACAGAACCTTGAAAACTAAATAGTGATTTGTCAGGTAGTTATCTGAGCAGGACAATTTGTTGTTCTGCTTGGAAACACAGACACCAATGTTGTATGTGGTCAAGCTACAAAGAGCCTACGGTGGATACCTAGGCACACAGAGGCGATGAAGGACGTGGATACCGACGATATGCTTCGGGGAGCTGGAAACAAGCTTTGATCCGAAGGTTTCCGAATGGGGCAACCCAGTAACTCTAACGCTAATCCATAACGTTAGAGGGCGAACCCGGCGAACTGAAACATCTTAGTAGCCGGAGGAAAAGAAAGAAAACTCGATTCCCCGAGTAGCGGCGAGCGAAACGGGAACAGCCTAAACCAACGAGCTTGCTCGTTGGGGTTGTGGGACAGCAACATGGAATTGAGCGGCTAGACGAAGTAGTGGAATGCTACACCAGAGAAGGTGAAAGTCCTGTAGTCGAAAGCTTAACAATCCTAGCTGGATCCCGAGTAGTCCGGAGCACGTGAAATTCCGGATGAATCTGCGAGGACCACCTCGTAAGGCTAAATACTCCTGTGTGACCGATAGCGTATAGTACCGCGAGGGAAAGGTGAAAAGAACCCCGGAAGGGGAGTGAAATAGAACATGAAACCGTAGGCTTACAAGCAGTCGAAGCTCGATTTAACGAGTAACGGCGTGCCTGTTGAAGAATGAGCCGGCGACTTATAGGTACTGGCAGGTTAAGACGAAAATGTCGAAGCCATAGCGAAAGCGAGTCTGATAAGGGCGTTCGTCAGTACTTATAGACCCGAACCCGGGTGATCTAACCATGGCCAGAATGAAGCTTGGGTAACACCAAGTGAAGGTTCGCACCGACCGATGTTGAAAAATCGGCGGATGAGCTGTGGTTAGGGGTGAAATGCCAATCGAACCCGGAGCTAGCTGGTTCTCCCCGAAATATGTTGAGGCATAGCGGTTGTGATTATAGCAGGGGGGTAAAGCACTGATTCGGTGCGGGCTGCGAGAGCGGTACCAAATCGAGTCAAACTCTGAATACCCTGTGTACACACAGCCAGTCAGACGGTGGGGGATAAGCTTCATCGTCGAGAGGGAAACAGCCCAGACCACCAGCTAAGGTCCCTAAATTGTCACTAAGTGGTAAAGGAGGTGGGGATGCATAGACAACCAGGAGGTTTGCCTAGAAGCAGCCACCCTTAAAAGAGTGCGTAATAGCTCACTGGTCAAGCGTTCCTGCGCCGAAAATGAACGGGACTAAGTGACGTACCGAAGCTGTGGACTTACTACGTAAGTGGTAGGGGAGCGTTCTGCATTAGTTTGAAGCACTAGCGTGAGCAGGTGTGGACGAGGCAGAAGTGAGAATGTCGGCTTGAGTAGCGAAAACATTGGTGAGAATCCAATGCCCCGAAACCCCAAGGGTTCCTCCGGAAGGCTCGTCCGCGGAGGGTTAGTCGGGACCTAAGGCGAGGCCGAAAGGCGTAGTCGATGGACAACTGGTCAATATTCCAGTACTCATCTTGGCTTGTGCAGAGGGACGGAGAAGGCTAAATCAGCCGGATGTTGGTTACCGGTTCAACTGTCCGAGGTGTTGAGGAGCGGCGAAAACGCTCTGAGCTGAGGCAGGAGTACGACCCACTACGGTGGGGAAGTGATTGATGTCATGCTTCCAAGAAAAGCTCTAAACACGTTAAGCCAAGATACCCGTACCCGAAACCGACACAGGTGGGGGGGTAGAGTATACCAAGGGGCGCGAGATAACTCTCTCTAAGGAACTCGGCAAAATGGCCCCGTAACTTCGGGAGAAGGGGTGCCACCGAGAGGTGGTCGCAGTGAAGAGGCCCAGGCGACTGTTTACCAAAAACACAGGTCTCCGCTAAGTCGTAAGACGATGTATGGGGGCTGACGCCTGCCCAGTGCCGGAAGGTTAAGGAAGTCGGTTAGCGCAAGCGAAGCTGGCGACCGAAGCCCCGGTGAACGGCGGCCGTAACTATAACGGTCCTAAGGTTAACGAATGCTAGCCTTAGTAAAACTGAACCATATGCGGGGAAATCCTCTCACAGCTTTTCACTACTCGTTCAGTGAGGTGCTTAACCTTCTTAAATTGAAAAGGTTTATTTTGAAGCACTGCAGTGCTGTTCAGTAAAAATGTGAAAGACATGGGGATAATCCGCAGGAAAGGCCTAGAGCAATCTAGGAATCCTCAGAGACTTGATGTTCAGGTGCGACGAATGAATTTAGAAGCGCAGTGGATTGTTGGATTTATTGATGGTGAAGGATGCTTCCACGTTGGAATCAATCCTCATCCTGAAATGACGACAGGTTATCAGGTCTTACCTGAGTTTACTGTTGTTCAGCATCGGCGAGATGTCAAGGTACTCTATGCACTGAAAGCTTATTTCGATTGCGGTGTGGTTCGTGTGAATCACGGCGATCGCATGGCGTACCGAGTGCGTAGTATTAGTCATCTTGCCGAACGCATTTGTCCTTTCTTTATGAAGCATTCCTTGAAAACCAGTAAGTTTGTTGACTTTCTGAAGTTCAGGGACGTGGTTCTCTTGTGTCAAGCAGGGGAACACCTTAAAGAAGAAGGGCTCGCCAAAATCCAACAAATTGCAGCGCAAATGAATCGTCGTTCAAGGTAAAGTCCAGCTCTATTAGAAATAGTAGAGACGAACTGAGCGAAATTCCTTGTCGGGTAAGTTCCGACCCGCACGAAAGGCGTAACGATCTGGGCGCTGTCTCGGAGAGAGGCTCGGCGAAATAGAAGTGTCTGTGAAGATGCGGACTACCTGCACCCGGACAGAAAGACCCTATGAAGCTTTACTGTAGCCTGGAATTGGGTTCGGGCTTTGCTTGCGCAGGATAGGTGGGAGACGTTGAAGTATTCCTTGCGGGGAATATGGAGTCGCCGGTGAGATACCACTCTGGCAAGGCTAGAATTCTAACTCTCTGCCGTCATCCGGCGAGGGAACAGTTTCAGGTGGGCAGTTTGACTGGGGCGGTCGCCTCCTAAACGGTAACGGAGGCGCGCAAAGGTTCCCTCAGGCTGGTCGGAAATCAGCCGTAGAGTGTAAAGGCATAAGGGAGCTTGACTGCAAGACCTACAAGTCGAGCAGAGACGAAAGTCGGCCTTAGTGATCCGACGGTTCCGCGTGGAAGGGCCGTCGCTCAACGGATAAAAGTTACTCTAGGGATAACAGGCTGATCTCCCCCAAGAGTTCACATCGACGGGGAGGTTTGGCACCTCGATGTCGGCTCATCGCAACCTGGGGCGGTAGTACGTCCCAAGGGTTGGGCTGTTCGCCCATTAAAGCGGTACGTGAGCTGGGTTCAGAACGTAAATCATTGCGTCACTTCACAGTAATGTGGAGCAGTAAACCGACTAAAATCGGTAGAATCTTAGTTAGTTTCCGAACGCTAACTAAGACAATACCGAGGGTAAGCGGAGTTCTCGTGACGAGTTCAGAGATTTACAGTTACATTGCAGGCTTTTTAGATGGAGATGGTTGTATTAATCTCCAATTGGTACGGCGAAAAGATTACATTCTTGGCTATCAAATTCGAGCCAGTGTGACGTTTTTTCAGCGTACAGAGCACCGTTCTTTTCTGGAATGGATTCAATCAGTGTTAGAAGCTGGTTTTATCCGTGAACGAAAAGACGGAATGACTGAGTACTCGATAACCGAGGCTCAGGCGGTGATAACAGTTCTCAGCAACTTAAAACCCTACATTCACCTAAAGAGAATGCAATGTAGTTTAGTAATCTCTGTCCTCCAAGAAATGCTGAGTTCAAAACGTATAGAACCAGCACATTTTCTAAAGCTAGCGCAGCAAGTTGATAAGTTTGGTGAACTTAACTTTTCCAAACGTAGATCAATTCGCAGCCAGCAGGTGGAGGAATACTTGAGATCGCGACAACTCTTGATCCCGTAGAGACTGAAGCCTAGGCTTGGTTTAGCCGCCAAGCGTAAGCTGAGATGCTCTGAGTGTGTCAGAGTAATCAAATGTCGGCTCCTGATTCGTTAAGGCAAGAGTCAGGATGAAGATATAGTCCATGCTCGTAGTGATACGAGGTAAACATGCGTGAGACAGTTCGGTCCATATCCGGTGCAGGCGTAGGAGCATTGAGAGGAGTCCTCCTTAGTACGAGAGGACCGGGAGGAACGCACCTCTGGTGTACCTGTTATCGTGCCAACGGTAAACGCAGGGTAGCCATGTGCGGAGTGGATAACCGCTGAAAGCATCTAAGTGGGAAGCCCACCTCAAGATGAGTGCTCCCATGGCATAAGCCAGTAAGGTCACGGGTAGAACACCCGTTAATAGGCTCTCGATGGAAGTCCAGTAATGGATGAAGTCTAGGAGTACTAATAGACCGAGGGCTTGACCTCATCAACCAACAGGTGTCTGATACTACTGACAATCACTATTTAGTCCTAGAGGTTTGCTTCAGTATTTAAACTTAGCTATCTATAAAGTCTAGGTTCTGAATTTACAAATAATACTTGCCTAGTGTCTATGGCACAGTGGAACCACGCTGATCCATCCCGAACTCAGAGGTGAAACGCTGTAGCGGCGAAGATAGTTGGAGGGTAACCTCCCGCAAAAATAGCTCGATGCTAGGCAAAATATTCCTCCCTACCTAAGCTTTTGGTGGGGAGTTGTTTTTTTAGAAATGTTAAGTTGAGTTGAATTTTGGATAGAGGGGCAACATCGAATTGTAAATGGGCGTATAGTGCATCGAACAAGAGCCCTGTACGAGTTTTCTGAGTAGTCTCTCCTCGCAGGATGTCTTTAGCTATGCCTCAAGGTTATGGGTTAGGTTTGCGGTATTGGGCTGTTCTGGCCTCATCTGTGTTGGTTTCTGCTGGGGCAATGGCTCTTGTGCCTGCGCCAAGTTATGGTGGGTTGCAGGACAGTCCCAAGGCTGTGGTGGATGAGGTATGGCAAGTTGTCCAGCGGGAGTACGTGGATACGTCTTTTAACCGTCTTGATTGGTTGGCGATACGACAGGAGCTTTTAGAGCGGCATTATACGTCTCGTGCTCAGGCCTATCAGGCTATTCAAGGGATGTTGCAGCGCTTGAATGATCCCTATACGCGCTTTATGACACCGGAGGAGTTTGCTCTGTTGCGGACGCAAACATCGGGGGAGGTGTCTGGAATTGGTATTCGCCTAGGGGTGGATGAAAAAACGAAGCAGTTAACGATTTTGGAGCCGTTGGCAAATTCCCCGGCAACGCGAGCCGGTATTGAGGCGGGCGATCGCCTGCTTGCAATTGATGGCCAGTCAACGCGGCGCATGTCGATTGAGGAAGCATCACGGCGGATTCGTGGTCGCGTGGGCACGCCAATTGAATTGCAGTTATTTCGTCCGAGTCGCGGTACATTTCGTTTAACGCTGATGCGGGCATTGATTGAGTTGCCAGCAGTACGCTCTCTGGTTAAAGAGGAGGGCGAACAACGGATTGGCTACATTTACCTGAGTGAGTTTACGTCCCATGCAGCGGATCAGGTACAGACAGCGATTCAGCAGTTGCAGGCGGCAGGGGTGGATGGTTTTGTGTTGGATTTGCGAGGGAATCCGGGCGGCTTGCTACAGGCGGGAATTGATATTGCTCGCATGTGGCTGAATCAGGGTTTAATTGTCCGCACGGTAGATCGCAGTGGCCACAGTGAACAGGCACGGGCAAATCAATCGGCATTGACGACATTACCGCTTGTGGTGCTCGTGGATCAGCGTTCGGCTAGCAGTAGTGAAATTCTGACGGGCGCTTTGCAGGATAACGGGCGAGCGGTTGTGGTGGGCACGAAAACCTACGGAAAGGCACTGGTGCAGTCAATTCATCAACTCAGTGATGGCTCAGGGCTATCGGTTACAGTGGCGCACTACTACACGCCTAAGGGGACGGATATTAATCGCATGGGCATTACTCCGAATGTGATGGTAAACCTGCCGCAGGAGGTGAGTCAGAACCCACGCCTGTGGGCAACGGCAGCGGATCCCCTCTATCAAGAGGCGGTGGTGCAGTTACGGCAAGCTATTTACCGTGCCCAAATGGTCACTCCGGTGAATGCGGCTCAAACCGTGGAGGGAGGGCATGACTAAGAGCTGTTACAGGTGAAGTAATGCCCCAAGTCTCATCTAGCTATGAGAGTCGCATGATTCAGTTAGGTTTTCACGCCCTTGCCGAACCCTTGCGGCTTGAGGTGATCCGAATTTTGCACAGGGAGGAGTTGTGTGTTTGTGATTTGTGCGATCGCCTCGGTCTGGCTCCCTCAAAACTGTCGTTTCATTTGCGGGCGCTACGAGAGGCCAATTTAGTCCTGTCGCGTCAGGAGGGGCGCTGGGTGTACTATCGCTTGAATCGTCCCCAATTTAAGGTTTTGATGGACTATTTAGGGCAGTTCACCTCGGGAGAAATAGCTATAGGGCGGATATGCTCGTAAGCTTAGAAATCAACTCCCCGCTTGAGATCGATGCCCTTTTCGGCATAGTGCTTGTGGCAAATCATTTCCGAGTGGACGCTGGCGAGGTCAAAATAGGCAGGGGGATTTTTGCAGCGTCCGGTAATGATGATTTCGGTGGTACGGGGTTTGCGCAGTAGGGCTTGAATGATTGACTCGACGGGGAGCAGTTCTAAATCGACGGTGGGATTGAGTTCATCGAGAATAATGGTTTTGTAGAGGCCGGAGGCGATGGCGGCGCGGGCAATTTCCCAACCGCGTTCGGCTTCGATGTAGTCTATCTCCTGCTGCTGGCCACGCCAGACAATGGCATCGCGACCGCAGCGTTGGTGATCCACAAGGTGGGGGTAGCTTTCTTTGAGGGCGGCAATGGCGGCATCTTCGGTGTAGCCCTGTCCTCCCTTGAGCCACTGGAGGATGAGCACACGATGGGATTGATCGCGGCTGATGCCTTTGCCAATGGCTTGCAGGGCTTTACCAAGGGCACTGGTGGATTTGCCTTTGCCATCGCCGGTATAAATTTCAATGCCTTCGATGCCCTGTTCATGGGCAGTGGGGTGCACTAGGGGGCGCATTTCGGAGTGCAGGTCTGCAATCTGTAATAAAGCAGGAGGCGCGCCGCGACCAGTGGCAATAATTTCCAGATGGTCGGGTTTACGGCGCAGGGTATTGACGACTTCGTCAATGGGGAGTAGCCCAAGGTCAAGGACGGGGTTGAGTTCATCAAGGACGATGACAGAGTAAAGGCCGGAGGCGATCGCCCCTTTGGCAATGTCCCAACCCCGTTGCGCCTCTTGGCGATCAAACTTGGTGATTTGCTCGGCGGTAAAATACTCAGCGCGACCGGTACGCACTTGGTCAATTAAGTGGGGAAAACCCCGCTGTAGGGCTTCAATGGCGGCATCTTCAGCGTAGGCACGCCCGGGGCCTTTGAGAAAGCGCAACAGGAGTACGCGGGTTGGCCATGCGGAAGCAATCCCTAGGCCAATGGAGCGCAACACCACCCCAAGAGCCGCTTGGGATTTACCTTTGCCAGTGCCATCATAAACGTGAAGCTGGCCGCTTACCCGTCCGGGGCGAACCTGAGCCGTTTGAATGCCGATGCCTGCGCGTGTCATGGAGCAGTACAAGGATAAATCTGCATGGATTGTATCAATTTCCGTATTTGAGGATCACTGCTTCAATAGTGAGGGTTTGGGGGCTAACAGCGGTAATGGCCCAGCGTAGCGGCTGACCCTGCTGGCGTAAGTATGACTCGACCACCTGATCAAGGGCTTCGGTGGGGTGAGGGCGCACAAGCGTGGTGTGGATAAATTCCGTCTGGAGGATTGACATGGGAGTTTTGGTTCCAGCTCTCAACTTTCGGTAGTGGGGCGATCGCCCACACCGAGGAGTTTTGCCAAGCCAATACCCGTAAAGTAGAGTGCCATCAGAGCACCCGCCAATAAGCCTTGGGTCACTGGATCAATGGAGGGTGTCAGCACGGCAGCCACTGCCACGGCAATAATCACCACGTAGCGCCACTGGCTCAGCATTTGATTCATCGAAACAATGCCTAAGGAAATGAGCACAAGCTGAAGGATGGGTACCTGAAAGGCTAAACCAGTGGCCAACAACAGCATCAAAATAAAGTCCACGTAGCGATCAATCGACCAGATTTGCTCAACCACATCGGCACCATAGCTAATAAAAAATCCTAAAGCCGCTGGGGCAAGGAATGCGTAGGCGAAGGCTAAGCCGAAAACAAACAGAATGGAGGAGCCAAAAACCACCGGGGCTAGCAACCGCTGCTCGCGCCGCGTCAGCCCGGGTAAAACAAAGCGAATCCCTTGGTACAGAATCATGGGGGTTGCCAAAAGTACGCCACTGTAGGCGGCAGCCTTGCAGGAGACAAAAAAGTATTCCCCAGGACTGAGTTGCAAAAACTGGGCTCCTTTAGCGGGTTTTTCAAGGAACTCAATAATCCAGCGCACTTGGGTAAAGCAGAGAACGACGGTGACTACGACGGTACCCAAGACCACAAAAAGCCGCTGCCGTAGCTCCTCAAGGTGATCCCAGAGGGACATTTCCACTTCGTTGGGCAGCTCTGAATCGGGATCCGGTGGCGGTGCTGGTTCAAGGGAGTCAAGATCTTCCTCGGGAGAAATCACGGATTCCTCAGAAGCACTGTTGACATGGGGCGATCGCATCGGGCAAACAATAACTCACTATTTGGGTGACCTATGACTCTTATCCTATAGTGAAAAACGAGGTTGAGCGCGGTGAGCAGCCCGCTGCCCCATTAAGGCAACAGGAGCCTTCTTCATGCTGCATGAGCAACAACAATGGTAAGTTCTGGCCCCAAACCCCGTCCGGGTGGTTTTGCTGCCCTGATGCGCAACAGCAATTTCTTAAAGCTGTGGGGTGGGCAGATCATCTCGCAACTGGCAGACAAAATTTTTCTCGTCCTCTTGATTACGTTGGCGGTTTCCTACGATGCCAGTTATGAGTTACCCGGCTCTAAAGCCTCGGCGGTGATGATTGCTAACACCCTACCGGCGGTCTTTTTTGGCTCGACGGCGGGTACGTTTGTAGATCGCTACCCCAAGCGTGAACTGATGAGTATTACCAATATCCTGCGAGGGGTGTTGGTGTTTGCGTTAATTTTCATTCCCAAAAAATTTACGCTGTTGCTATTGGTGGCGTTTTCTGAGTCGATTCTCACCCAGTTCTTTGCCCCCGCCGAGCAGGCGGCAATCCCCCTATTGGTTAAGGAAGAGAACCTACTCTCCGCCAATGCCCTATTTATTACCACCATGATGGGATCGTTAGTGGTGGGGTTTGCGGTGGGGGAGCCTCTTTTGAGCGCGGCGGCAGCCATTGGTGGCATCTATGCTCGGGAAGTGGTGGTGGGGGGTCTCTACATTTTGGCGGGACTGGTCTTAGCCTTGATTGCCCACCGCGAAGTGGTGCATGAGCACCCCCATGGCATGAATATCTGGCGGGATCTACAGGAGGGGTTCCACTATCTGCGCAAAAACAAGCTCCTTGGTAATGCCATGTTACAGTTGACGATTCTCTACTGTGTGTTTGCGGCATTGACGGTGTTGGCGGTCAGTTTAGCCCAAGAGATTGGCTTACGTCCCAACCAGTTTGGCTTTTTGCTGGCGGCAGCAGGCTTGGGCTTGATTTTAGGGGCGGGTATCCTGGGCCAGTGGGGTGAGCGTTTGCATCACCGTCCCCTGCCCTTAATTGGTTTTTTGATCATGGCGGCGGTATTGCTCGTGTTTGCCTTTGTCCATCACCTTTGGATGGGGCTGGCGCTAAGTATCCTGTTGGGGATGGGGGCTTCCCTCATTGGCATTCCCATGCAGACTCTGATTCAGGTGCGCACACCCCCAGAAATACGCGGGAAGGTCTTTGGCTTTCAGAATAATATTGTCAATATTGCCCTCAGTGTGCCGTTGGCGGTGGCGGGGATTCTCTCGGATCTGCTGGGCTTAACAATGGTCATGATGGGGATGGGGGGTGTGGTGGCGATCGCTGGCATTTGGGCATGGCAAAACACCCCCCGTGTTTTAGAAGATGCAATTTAAGGAAGCAAGATGGCGCTACTACACTTAAGTACTTGGCCAGAGGTGGCCGATTACCTGAAAGAGTCCTGTGGCCTAATTGTGCCGATTGGTTCCACGGAGCAACACGGTCCGCTGGGCTTGATTGGCACCGATGCTATCTGTGCTGAAGTCATTGCCAAGGGGGTAGGGGAGGCCACGGGGGCTTTAGTGGCACCGACAATCAACGTGGGGATGGCGTTGCACCACACGGCGTTTCCGGGCACGATCAGCTTGCGACCCAGTACCCTGATCCTCGTGATTCGCGATTACTTGGTGAGCTTGGCACGGTCTGGGTTTGAGCGCTTTTTCTTTATCAATGGTCACGGGGGGAATATTGCTACGCTGAAGGCGGCCTTTGCCGAAACCTACGCGGTGTTGGCGGATCTGCAAATCCCCACAGCCGATCAGGTGCGTTGTGAGTTGGCCAACTGGTTCATGTGCACCTCGGTCATGCAACTGGCGCGGGAACTCTATGGCGATCGCGAAGGCTCCCATGCCACCCCTAGCGAAGTGGCGCTGACTCAGTTTGTGTATCCCGAGGCTATTAAACAAGCGGTACTCTCACCCGACGTGAATCGCGATCATGCCATCTACAGCGCGGCAGATTTTCGGCGGCGGTACCCCGATGGCCGGATGGGAGCGGATTCTAGCTTGGCCAGACCGGAGCACGGCCAACAATTTTACGAGCGGGCGGTGAACGAACTGAGCGATCGCTACCGTCAATTCCTAGCTGCCCCCTAAGGAGATTCCCATGACAGCCAATACAGCCAGCGAGACCCTTGCTCCCCAGACATGGCACTGGCAGGGCTATTCCATTATCTATCGCCAGCAGGGAAACAGCGGCACCCCCCTCCTCCTCATTCATGGCTTTGGTGCCTCTAGCCTTCACTGGCGCAAAAATATCCCTGTTCTTGCGGCTCAGTACCGCGTCTATGCCATTGACCTACTGGGGTTTGGCGGCTCGGCGAAACCGTCTCCCCAAGCGGTGAGCTATACGTTTGAAACTTGGGCAACCCTAGTGGTGGACTTTTGCCAGCAGGTGATTGGTGACCCTGCCGTCCTCGTGGGCAACTCCATTGGCTGTGTGGTGGCACTGCAAGCTGCCGTTTTAGCTCCGGCGTGGGTGCGGCAACTCATTCTGCTGAACTGCTCGCTGCGGCAACTGAATGAACGCAAGCGGCAACAGCTCCCGTGGTATCGCCAGTGGGGGACAGCCCTACTGCAACGGATTTTGGCCAACCGAGCCATTGGAACTTACTTTTTCCGCCAAATTGCTCAAGCCCGATCAGTACAACGCATTCTCCACCAAGCCTACGGCGATCCCAGCGCCGTCACGGATGAACTGGTGGATATTTTGCTGGCTCCCGCCCAGGAGACAGGCGCAGCCGATGTGTTCTTGGCCTTTGTGCGCTATTCCCAAGGTCCTTTACCAGAAGATTTGCTGCCGCAGGTGACTTGCCCCACCTATTTTCTTTGGGGAGCCGCAGACCCTTGGGAACCCATTGCCGAAGGACGGGCGCTGGCAGCCTTTGACTGTGTGCGGCAGTTTGTGCCCCTTGCCGGAGTCGGGCATTGTCCCCAGGATGAAGCCCCAGAGGTTGTCAACGACTACATTCAGCAGTGGGTGCGGGAACTGTGCCCATAATAGCGCCGAGAGTCCTTTGTTAAGATCAGGAACGTAAAGGATTTGCAAGTCTCCTTGGAATGATGAACCTGAAACGGCTTTTTGCTGCTTTGCTCTTGGGGATCACAGTGCTGCTGTGGTTTTGGAATTTACCTGCCCTAGCGGCAGTCTCAACGGCGGGGCATAGTTTTGTAGCGGCAGCAGTGGAGAAAGTGGGGGATGCAGTGGTTCGCATTGATACGGAGCGCACGGTGCTGCGATCGGTCGATCCGCTGTTTAACGATCCCTTCTTTCGCCAGTTTTTCCCGGGGTTAACGCCCCTGCCTCAGGAGGATCGGCTGCGGGGGCAAGGCTCTGGGTTCATCATTGACAGCAGCGGTATTATTCTCACCAACGCCCATGTTGTCAGCCAAGCGGATACGGTGAATGTGCGCCTCAAGGATGGCCGTGTGTTTGAAGGGGAAGTGCGAGGCGTGGATGAAGTCTCGGACTTGGCAGTGGTGAAGCTTAAGGGAGTCACGGAACCTTTGCCCACAGCGCCTTTGGGTGATTCAAGTAAAATTAAGGTAGGGGACTGGGCGATCGCCGTCGGTAATCCGTTGGGCTTAGATAATACCGTGACTTTGGGGATTGTCAGTACGTTGCACCGCTCTAGTGCCCAAGTGGGTATTCCCGATAAACGCCTAGATTTTATCCAAACTGATGCGGCCATCAATCCGGGGAACTCTGGGGGGCCACTCTTGAATGAGGCGGGGGAAGTCATTGGCATTAATACGGCAATCCGCGCCGATGCCATGGGGATTGGGTTTGCCATTCCCATCAACAAAGCTAAGGCCTTACAGGCGCGCTTGGTGCGGGGTGAGAAAATTAGCCATGCCTATATTGGCGTGCAAATGACCACGTTTACCCCTGCGATGGCCAAAGAAAATAATGCCAACCCCAATTCACCCGTGATGTTACCGGAGGTGAATGGTGTTCTGGTGGTGCAGGTGCTCCCCAATACCCCGGCGGCCAAGGCAGGGCTGCGCTGGGGGGATGTGATTACTGCCGTTGACGGGCAACCCATTACCAGTGCTGAAGATCTACAGGCTATTGTGGATGCGGCTCAGGTGGGACAGGTGCTGAAGCTAACGATTCAGCGGGGCGATCGCCAACAACAGGTCAGTGTCCGTACTGCTGAGCTGCCGGGAGCTGCTTAAGGCATGCCCGGGGGGCTGGTTCTCCTCTGGTTATTTGCCCTCGGAACTCGCCTTTGGGGGGTGGATCGCTTTCACACCCTTGTTTTTGACGAGGTCTATTTTGCCCGCTTTGCTCGCAACTACTTGGCGGGCGTTCCTTTTTTTGATGCCCACCCGCCCCTAGGGAAATACCTCATTGCCCTCGGCATTTGGATCAGGGGAGAATTTGATCCGTGGGGCTATCGCTGGCTGAATGCGCTGGTTGGTGCCCTGATTCCGGTGACAGTGGCGCTCTTGACCTATCTGCTGACCCAACGTCGAGGACTGGCACTGTTGGCGGGCACGTTTGTGGCCTTGGATGGCCTCTTTTTAGTGGAATCTCGCTATGCTCTGATTAACGTTTATCTCGTGTTCTTTGGGCTGGTGGCGCAGGTCAGTTGGCTGTGGGGACAGCAGCAGTGGGGTGGGCGGCGGTGGGCAGCCCTCATTCTAGCCGGAGTGGCCTTGGGTGCCTGTGTGGCGGTGAAGTGGAGTGGTTTAGGGTTCCTCTTGGGTCTGGGGTTGGTGTGGTTGGTGCAGCGGCAACGGCACTACACCCTAATGCAAATGGGGGTTATCCTGCCCCTCGTGGTGTTCACGGTCTATAGTCTGCTCTGGCTGCCCCATTTGGCCTTTCATCCGGAGTCGAGCCTGTGGCAGATTCACGCCCAGATTTTTAGCTACCATCGCAGTGTTGCCAGTACAGCTCATCCCTACTGTGCGCCGTGGTGGTCGTGGCCGTTGATGCTACGCCCCGTCAGCTACTTTTTTCAACGGGTACAAACCCTGAGCGAGGCGGTACCGGTGATTGGCCCGCCGCTGCCTATGGCCGCAACCCATTGGGTTTATGCCGTCCACGCCATGTTTAATCCGCCTTTGCTGTGGTTGAGTACGCTAGCCCTCTTGGTGCTGCTGCCGTTGGGAGGGCGATCGCCCGTGGGGCAGTTTCTCCTCCTCAACTATGCCGCCAACCTCTTGCCGTGGGCACTGGTGAGCCGCTGTTTGTTTCTGTACCACTATCTGCCAGCCGCCCTCTACAGTTTTATGGCTTTGGCAGTCGTTTGCGACTGGGGATGGCGATCATCGCCCCCGTGGGGACGACTGCTGAGTTGCCTAGTGCTTCTGATGGTTGGGGCTGGATTTTTCTATTGGTTGCCCCTCTATTGGGGGTTGCCCATAACACCACAGCAGTTTTTTGCCCGCATGTGGTGGCGATCGTGGATCTAGTCGCCCACAAGAAGCGCTGAGGTGGGTGCGACTGGCTCGACACTACCGCGATGGTTCCCATTGCGATCGCCCAGTTCTTGGAAATTTTGCTGTGCTCGTTGCCATGCTTCCACAAAGCGACTGACGCGAATGGGATCAATGGGCTGGGTGATTTGGCCATTGCGCTTCAGGGAGCTGGCCACAATGACACCGTTGACGTAGGGGACTAACTGCTCCACATTGTCCCAAGAGGCACCACTGCCGATAAAGAGCGGTTTTCCCTTAGCGGCACTACAGGCAATCGAGAGATCCTCATCGCTGGGGGGGTGACCCGTTGCCCAGCCGGAGAGGATGACACCATCGGCAAGACCGCGCTCAAACGTGTCCCGCACTGCCATGCTGAGGTTGGGGGTATGTAAAGGCTGAGCGTGCTTGACCATGACATCGGCCAAAATTTTAATGTCTTGCCCCAGTTCCCGGCGGTAGCGCAATAGGTGGTGGGCTTGGCCTTCAATAATGCCCTGATCCGTGGCCATCACCCCAGTGAGAACATTCACGCGGATAAACTGCGCCCCTGTACAGGCGGCGATCGCCAAGCCACTGTAGGCATCATTGCGCAAAACATTCACACCAATGGGCAAGGCAACCAAATTTTTCAGCCGCTGCACCACAAGGGTCATCGCGCTGACGACCGCGGCATCCACCCGATCCTTGGTAAAGGGGGCATCGAAAAAGTTTTCCACAATGATGGCATCGACGCCGCCAGAGGCAAGGGCAGTTGCTTCCTGCTCTGCGCGGTCAATGACTGCCTTAAGGCTACCGCCCCAGCGGGGAGAGGTGGGCAAGGGTAACAGGTGGACAACACCAATGACGGGAGTAGCGGTATCAAAAAGAGTCCGGAGATCCACAACAATTCAGCAGTAGGTTGACAGCAAAATAAGAACCAGCAGAGCATAAAGCTGAGGGTGGCACTCTACCGAGGCAACAATGGCAGAATCCACTGACTTAAGTATATCCCCGTCTGACCCCCCCCTCGTGGCGATCGCCCTTGGCAGCAACCTTGGGCAGCCCCGCCAAACCCTTATGGCAGCCGTTTCTGCCCTGCAGCAAATTCCCCACTTCACCTTAGAGCAGTGCTCCCGCTGGTATTGCACAGCTCCCGTGGGACCGCCCCAACCAAATTACTGGAATGGCTGCGTTACGGCTGTGGTTCGCCTCAGTCCCTTGGAACTCCTACACCATCTGCAAGCCATTGAGCAGAAGTTTGGCCGCCAGCGGCAGCAACGGTGGGGACCGCGCACCCTTGATTTAGATTTGCTTTTTTACGGGGATGTGGTCATGGATACCCCTAAGCTAACCCTCCCCCACCCTGAACTGGCCAACCGTCCTTTTGTCCTCGTACCTCTGGCGGAAATTGCCCCCGGCTGGCGGCATCCGCTCCTGAAGGTGAGTGTTGCCACACTGCAAGCACGGTTGGGTTGGCAAGGCATTAAACGGGTTGCTTCTGGCGTTGGCGATGCGCCCGAAACCACGTTTGCAACTGCTCACAGCAGCGCTCCCCTAGCACGCCGCCAAGGGTCTGCACCCGATGAAACGCCGCTGGACTCTTAGGAAGTTGCAGCACCGAGTCAATGGCACCGGCCTTGGGGTCTGGCGTCCCATAAATGAGGGTGTGAATACGCGCTTGGACAATGGCACCAGCGCACATGGGACAAGGCTCTAGGGTCACGTAAAGGCGACAGCCAGTGAGATACCAAGTGCCTAATTGCTGGCCAGCACGACGCAGGGCAATTATTTCCGCGTGAGCGGTGGGGTCGTGATCCCGTTGGCGGCGGTTTTCTCCCGTGGCAATCAGGGTATTGCTGGCATCCACAATCACTGCACCGACGGGCACTTCATCGGCAAGTCCCGCCTGCTCGGCAAGGGCGATCGCTTGGCGCATCCAAAATTCGTGTTCTGTCATTTCTGCTGCTGCAATTCTCTCCATACCCGATCCCCTGACCGCAGCCGCTATGGTACTATGCTCTCAGTTCTCTTGCGATCGCTGATTTTTTAGGACACTACCATGATGGATGCTCTTGTATTAATGGCCAAGCTACCGGAAGCCTACGCAATTTTTGATCCCTTAGTTGATGTGCTGCCGGTGATCCCTGTCCTCTTTTTAGCCTTGGCCTTTGTCTGGCAAGCGGCCGTTGGCTTTCGCTAAATTGCTATCCTGCTCCCCTATGTTGCTGAGTCAGCCCCGTTGATCACAGCGGGGTTGTTTATCGTCAGTTTCAAAGTCTTCCCAGTGTTTGCAGGCTATGGCGGGTCACAGTAAATGGGCAAACATTAAGCGACAAAAGGCACGGGTTGACGCCCAAAAGGGTAAGGTGTTTGCTCGCCTTTCCCGCGCCATTATTATTGCGGCTCGGCATGGGGGTGGCGATCCAGCCGGTAACTTTCAACTCCGTAGCGCCATTGAAAAAGCAAAGGCTGCCGGTATTCCCAGTGAAAACATTGAACGAGCGATCGCCAAGGGCACAGGCACCCTTGACACGGATGCCCCCCTCGAAGAAATTCGCTACGAAGGCTATGGCCCCGGGGGGGTTGCCTTTTTAATTGAAGCCTTGACGGACAACCGCAACCGCACTGCAGCGGATCTGCGAGCCGCTTTTAACAAGCAGGGGGGGAACCTCGGTGAAACCGGCTGCGTCGGCTGGATGTTTGAACTGTGGGGCATTGTCACGGTAGCTGCCCCTACGGATGAAGAAGCGTTCCTAGAAGACCTGCTAGCGGCAGATGTCGAAACCTACGAAATTCTGGCGGATGTGGCAGAAGTCCGTTGCCCCGTTGCCGCTCTCGAGGCCGTCAGTACAACCCTTCAGGAGAGAGGCCATCGCGTCTTGGATACCGAAAGTCGCTGGGTGCCTCTGAATACAACTGAAGTGACGGATATGGAAACAGCGCGACGTGTCTTGCGATTAATGGATGCCTTGGAAAACCTTGATGACATTCAAACGGTTGCTACGAATGCAGTGCTGAGTGATGACGTAATGGCAACCGTGGCAGTTTGACCATCCGTATTTGCACGGTATTTTGAAGCAAATTGTCCGCCAACCCTTTGGCAAAACTTGAGTGGAATCACGGTAGCCACCCCTGAATCAACGTGGGACTATAAAAGGTAGGTTGCACTAGTCCCCTGACGAATCAACCTTCTGTCAACCGTTGTGTGGTATCCAGATTGAGTTTTCGCGCCCTCTTACTTCCAGCTTGCTCGTTCGTTGTATGCCTCGGTTGATGATCTTTGCGTGTGTCTCCCAGCTCGGCTCGTGTGTGTTCCTTCTGTTCCCTGTTTATGACTCCTGAAAAACCTGAATATGTGTGGGTTTATCAACGGTGCAGTTGCAGTAGTGCAGCACAGGTGGGGGCTGCCATCCCCAATTGACACCAATGCAGCCAGCCGCCGCCGCCCGCTGCGCCATTAAGCCATCGGCATCAGCGTCACCAATCACAATTGTCTGCGCGAGGGGGATCTTCAGTTCGGCGCAGATTTTTTTTAAGGGGGTTGGATCGGGTTTTGGCGGTGAGCAATCGCTGCCCATGGCGATTTGAAAAAAGCCTTGCAAGCCATAGGTGTGTAAAAAGGCCTCCACCTCGACGGTGCGATCGCCCGAAAGGACAGCCAAGATAAGACCGGCCTCGTAAAGCCTTTTAACAAGATCAATGACCTCTGAGAAGGGAGGGGTGAAGGGAGCTTTGGGACTCAGTTCCCGATCCGCTGCTGCAAAAGCGGCGGTGGCCATCTCGCGGGCAGCAACCCAGCCATAGCCAGCACCGGCAAGGTGAGCTGCTGCTGCCACGAGATTTTCTTCCCGGCTGCCAATGGCTTGCAATCCGTCAGCACGGATGCTCTGAGCTGTTACACCAAAGCTGTGGCGCAAGGGCGCTTCAATGGCCGGGGCGATCGCCCTCAGGTGCTTCAGCCGTGCTTCGGCCAACTGGTGAAGGTAGTGTCCTGAATTGGCGAGGGTACCATCCTTGTCAAAGATAACTGCTGCAATATTGGCAAAGTGCACGGTTTCTTGGCCACACTGGCACACAAGGGTGATACTCACTAGAAACTACCAAGAATTGGCGCTGGGTTCTGGGGGTAGGGGGTTAGGGGGAGCAACGGCTTCTGGGCTGCGGATGGGGCCATTGTAATCAATGCGAATAATCGGGTTGGTAGGATCGGGGTTGACCGTCACCACGCTCTCGATGGTGGGCGGAGCCGCCGGGGGACCACCGAGAAAACGGAAAGTAAACGAGCCGTCACCATTATCCACAAAAGGGGATTGGCTAGCAGGGCCAAACATGGATTCTTCAGCACGATACTGGCTTAAGCCCCCATTAGCTCTTTCTGCCGCTTGGCGTGCCCAATTGCGGGCTCGTTGCAACACGGGGTTGTCAACGCCAAAGGGATTAAACGCCGGCGCTGGTGCTTCCGAAGGAGGTGAAACTTGCGCCAATACTGGGGATCCCCCCATGAGGACACTCCCCAGAATTACACTGGTTACGTGGTGACGCAGTGCCATGATCCACCTCCGACGACAGTTTACTCCAAGCCGTTGACGTGCCCTGTTCCAAACCATCTAGCCAACCTTTCGCTTACCCTACGCTGCTGAGTACCAGACAATGCAAAGGGTGGCCAGCAAAAATGGTTGAATGAGCATGCAAAACCTGAAAATATATCGTTTTGATACAATAAAGTAAGTGTTAGGCTAAGTTATGATCGCATCGTGTTGTAAACGCACGTTGCGGCCATTTTTTATTCAAGCTGTAACCGTAGGGGCATGATTTGAGTCAACCTATGAGTGATGAAACCACAACCAACTCTGTGACTGACGCTTCGGAACCCCAGATCACCGATGAGGCGATCGCTAACGAGGCAGAGAATGCGGCGGTAGAAAACGTTGAAACGCCTGAGGCTGTAACGGCAGAAACCACTGCTTCTGAGCTAGATACTGGAGATGATGGCGCTGAACTGCTGGAAAAAATTGCCGCTCTAGAAGCAGCGCAAGTAAGTCTGTCCCAACTCGTAGAGGAACGTAGTTCTAAGTTAGAGGAACTTAATTCTCAGTACATGCGCCTAGCCGCTGACTTTGAGAACTTTCGCAAGCGCACTCAGCGGGAAAAAGAAGAGCTGGAGCTTCAAATTAAGTGCAAAACTATTGCAGAACTTCTGCCAGTGGTAGATAGTTTTGAATTAGCACGCACTCATATCCAAACCTCAACGGAAGCAGAGGAAAAAATTCACCGTAGTTACCAAGGGGTCTATAAGCAGCTTGTGGATTGCTTGAAACGCATTGGCGTCTCGGCCATGCGACCCGAAGGCAAGCCCTTTGATCCGAACCTCCACGAGGCAGTGATGCGGGAACCGACAGCGGAACACCCGGAAGGTACTGTTTTAGAAGAGCTCAAGCGGGGGTACATGCTGGGCGATCGCGTCTTGCGCCATGCCATGGTAAAAGTGGCCGCTCCTCCCGAAAATGACACGGGTACTGAAACCAACCCAACCAATGATGTGACGGACGTGTAAGATGCCGCGCCGCTATTACATCACCACGTTTGGCTGCCAAATGAATAAAGCGGACTCCGAGCGCATGGCCGGTGTTCTAGAGGCCATGGGTCTAGAGCCAGTGGCTGAGCCAGATCAAGCAGATCTGTTGCTCTACAATACCTGCACGATTCGCGACAATGCCGAGCAAAAGCTCTACTCTTATCTGGGTCGCCAAGCCAAGCGTAAGCATAGGGATCCGAACCTAACGCTGGTGGTCGCGGGCTGTGTGGCTCAACAGGAGGGGGAGCAACTGCTGCGCCGCGTGCCAGAAGTCGATTTGGTGATGGGGCCGCAGTACGCGAATCGCCTTGGGGAACTCCTCGAGCAGGTGTGGAACGGCAACCAAGTGGTGGCTACCGAACCGCTGCACATTGTTGAGGATATTACCAAGCCCCGCCGCGATAGTACCGTCACGGCTTGGGTCAATGTGATCTATGGCTGTAATGAGCGCTGCACCTACTGTGTGGTGCCGGGGGTACGTGGTCAGGAACAGTCCCGCACGCCAGCAGCGATCCGTGCCGAGGTGGAGGAACTGGCAGCCCAAGGCTATCGGGAGATTACCCTTTTGGGACAAAACATTGATGCCTACGGTCGCGATTTACCTGGTATTACCCCAGAGGGTCGCCGCCAGCACACGTTTACTGATTTGCTCTACTACCTGCACGATGTGGCGGGCATTGAGCGGATTCGTTTTGCCACCAGTCACCCCCGCTATTTTACGGAGCGCTTGATCCGGGCCTGTGCGGCGCTGCCCAAGGTGTGCAAGCATTTTCACATTCCCTTCCAATCCGGCAATAATGAGATTCTCAAGGCGATGGCACGAGGCTACACCCGTGAGCGCTACTTGCAGATTATCGACACGATTCGCCGCTATATGCCCGATGCTGCCATTAGTGCCGATGCCATTGTCGGCTTTCCGGGGGAAACGGAGGCGCAGTTTGCGGACACCCTTGATCTGGTGGCGACGGTGGGTTTTGATCAGTTGAATACGGCGGCCTACTCGCCGCGACCGAATACGCCAGCGGCCACATGGCCGAACCAAGTTCCTGAGGAGGTGAAGGAGGATCGCCTCCAACGCTTGAATCATTTGGTGGCCACGATCGCGGCGGAGCGCTCCCAGCGTTATTTGGGGCGGACAGAGGTTGTCCTTGTAGAAGGGGTGAATCCGAAAGACGATCGCCAAGTCTATGGCCGTACTGATGGTAATCGCCTCACTTATTTGCCGGGGGACATTGAAACGCTGCGGGGGCAGTTGGTGCCAGTGCGGATTACGGAAGCCCGTGCCTTTAGTCTGACGGGGGTACCGTTAGAGACAGCGCCAACGTCGCCAGTACCTGTTGCCGCCACTGGGCATTGCGATGGCGATCGCTCCTGAATTCTAAGAGGTGCACGTTTGCCTGAGGGGGATTCTTCAGGTGATGAGCCAGATCACACCAGTCCTGCACCAACGTGTAGGGAATGCCGTAGGCGGCGGCAAGCTGCTGGAAGTCAACCCGTTGGGGGGTGACAAAGAAATGCTCAAAGGGGGGATCAAAGTTGGCGATGGGCAGGTGCTCAAAAATGCCGCCTCCTTGATTGTTAATGAGCACAACGGTTAGGGAACCCTGAACAACGGGGGTGATGAGCCAGCCATTGGTGTCGTGCAGGCAGGCCAGGTCCCCCGTAATCAGAACCGTTGGCTGGCCACGGTGAGCAGCCCCTAGGGCACTGGCTAGGGTGCCGTCAATGCCGTTGGCACCACGGTTAAAGTAAAAACGATAGCGGCGATCGCTGGCGGGCCAGACGCTTTCGACATCGCGCACTGGCATACTGCTGGCGACAAACACGGCGGTTTCCGGGGGCAACCACTGGCTGAGACAGTGGACCAGTTTGACATCGCAACACCAGTCAATCGGCTCAAGGGTGGCAGCCAAGGCACGGGCGATCGCCCCCTCAAGGGTGCGCCACTGATGGAAATAAGAGGAATTGGACAGGGACGGGTTGGCAGGCGGTATAACTGTGGCCGGATCAACGGTGAGCGTGATGCTGCGGGCGTGGAGCGGATTATTGTTTTCGCCCGTGGCCTCGCAACACCAAATCAGTGGGTCACTTTGCTGGAGCCATTCCCGCAGCGGCTTACTCGTGGGGAGGGGGCCCAGTTGCAGCACAATGTTGGGTCGCAGTGCCGCTTGGATTTGGGGCGATCGCAACAGCAGATCGTAGTGGGCAATCACCTGTGAGCTACCGTAGTGCCGCAGGGGGGAGAGGGCATCCGCCAAAATTGGCCAGTGGAGGTGCGCCGCTAAACGCGCAACGGCAGTGGCATAGGCGCTGGGATGGGGGGTATGGCTTGGACCGGCAATAATGACCCCCCGGGGCTCGTTTTGCCACACTGACCAGGGCAAGGCCGGCGCTGGCGTGGGCAGTACAGGTGGGTGCAGCAGCGCAAAAAAGGCTTCGCTATCTAGATCGGGCGGGCAAAAACTGGCATCGGCGACCGGCGCAAGGGGATCCCTAAAGGGAATGTTAAGATGCACGGGCCCCGGATCAGGCCACAGACAACGCTGCCAACAGTGGCTCAGGGTTTGTCGCAGGTAGTTGAGCTGCCCTAAATCGGGGAGAGTCAGCTCCCGAAATACGCGGACATAGCCGCCATAAAGCTGCACTTGATCAATTGTTTGTCCCGCTTGGCAGTGGCGTAATTCTGGAGGGCGATCGGCGGTGAGCAGCAGCAGAGGCAGATGACTCAAACTGGCTTCAATAATGGCGGGATAAAAGTTAGCTGCCGCTGTGCCAGACGTACACACCAGCGCGATTGGCTTTCCCTGCTGCTGGGCTAAACCAAGGGCGAAAAAGGCCGCCGATCGCTCATCCAAGATGGGAAGAGCCTCGAGGTGAGGATGGGCGGCAGCGGCCACGGCCAAAGGCCCCGATCGCGATCCGGGACAAACCACAACGCTGCCTAACCCCAAACGGTAGAGGATTTCAAAGAGGAGACTGGCCCAGAAGACATTCAGGTTTTGCGTCAGGAGCATGGGCTGTGACAACCCTCAGGGAACAGAGACTTGAGAAACGAGCGGCGGTGCCAGGGGGTAATCCCGTGCTGCTCAAGAGCGCGGCGATGCTCTGGGGTGCCATAACCCACGTTGCGTTCCCAACCATAGGCGGGATAGCGGCGACTCAACCGTGCCATGAAGCGATCGCGCCGCACTTTGGCAATGATCGAGGCACAGGCAATACTGTAGCAGTGGCGATCGCCCCCGACAATCGCCGTTGCTCGCTCAAAAGGTGCGGTTTTAGGGAGTTTGCCATCAATCAAAGCCTGATCCCAAGGCGCGACTCGGGCAAGCGCCCGTGCCATGGCTCGATACGTGGCCTGAAGAATATTCACCTCATCAATTTCCGCCACACTGGCCATACCCACACCGATGGCGATCGCCTGCGCCTGAATCTGGCCAAAAAGCTGCCAGCGCTGCTTAGGACTCAGTTGTTTGGAATCGCGCACCCCCGGAATTGGCGTACAGTTGGGCGGCAGGATCACCGCAGCAGCAACGACTGGACCGGCAAGGCAGCCCCGCCCCACTTCGTCCACCCCCACTACTCGCCTTTGATCTTGTTGCCAGTAGCAAGTTTCATAGGCTAGCGATGGCACCCTCACCCCACCCTAGTGCCCTATCCCCACGTAACGAAAGCCCAGCGCCTCTAAAGCGTTGCGGTCGAGAAAATTTCTACCATCGATCAGCACGGGCTGATGCATCACCTTGGCAAGGGCACTGTAGTCCACATCTTGGAACTGCGGCCAGTCCGTCACCAGCACGAGGGCATCACAGCCGTCCGCCAAGTGGATTAAGTCGGTTTCAACAATCACGTTCGAGAGCCCTGAGCGTAAGCCGGATTGGGACACGAGGGGATCGTAGGCTTTGACTTTGGCCCCCAAACGGTTCAGTTCCTCAATCAAGTTCAGTGCTGGTGCATCCCGCAGATCATCCGTATTCGGCTTGAACGTAAGCCCCAGCAAACCAATCGTTTTCCCCTTGAGAATTTTCAGCACCTGTTGCAGCTTTTCAATGACCAGCACCCGTTGGCGGCGATTCACGGCAACCGCTGCCTTCAACAGTTGGGCATCGTAACCGTAGTCATCAGCAGTGTGAATGAGCGCCGAAACATCCTTGGGAAAGCAGGAGCCGCCCCACCCGAGCCCCGCCTGCAAAAACTTTTCGCCAATCCGCGAGTCCAGCCCAATTCCTTTGGCCACCTGCACCACATCGGCACCGACGCGATCGCAAATATTGGCAATTTCGTTAATAAAACTAATTTTTGTCGCCAGAAAGGCATTGGCAGCGTACTTAATCATTTCCGCTGAACTCAAATCCGTCACTAAGACGGGTACCGGCGGCAAATCGGGGTTAGCGGCGTACTTGCGCTCAATAATGGGCTTGTAAAGCTCCTGCATCAGAGCAAGGGCTTTGCGACTACTGCCCCCCAGCACAATGCGATCGGGGTTAAACGTATCGTAAACTGCCGAGCCTTCCCGTAAAAATTCGGGGTTACTGACCACATCAAAATCGAGGGGAGGGTGAGTGGCACCCGCTTTAATGGCATCCGCCAGTTCTGGTTCCCGCTCCACCACGCCATCTAAAATGATCATTCGTACCCAGTCACCGGAACCAATGGGCACCGTTGATTTATTAACAATCACCTTGTAACCCAAGTGCAGATGGGCACCAATGCCGCGGGCGACCGCTTCCACATAGCGGGTATCGGTTTCACCATTGGGTAAGGAGGGCGTGCCCACAGCAATAAAGAGCACCTCACCAAACTCAACTCCTGCTCCCAGATCGCTACTGAAGTGAATGCGATCGCTGGCAATACAGCCCCGGAGGAGCTCGGTTAACCCCGGCTCATAAATGGGGGATTCTCCCTGCTGGAGCAGTTTGACCTTATCAATATTGTTGTCAATGCAGATCACCTCATGGCCAATATGGGCGAGGCACACCCCTGTGACCAAGCCCACATAGCCGGTTCCAATGACACACACCCGCATCGTTAGCCGTCTCCCCTAAACTTCCACCATCATAGGGGTATAGGGCACGCCAAGGCGCTCGGCAAAGTCGGGAATCGTGCGGCGCAAGCCCTCCATCAGGGGCACGGTCGGCTGCCAGTCCAATACGGTACGTGCCACCGTAATATCCGGTTGCCGCCGTTGGGGGTCATCACTGGGCAGGGGCTTAAACTGAATCTCAGCACTGGGGTTGATCAGGGCTTGAATTTTTTGTGCCAGCTCCAGCACCGTATATTCATCGGGGTTGCCCAAGTTGACTGGTCCTGTGTGCTCGCCATTCATGAGCCGAATCAAGCCTTCCACCAAGTCACTCACGTAACAAAAGCTGCGGGTCTGGGAGCCATCGCCATAGACCGTGAGGGGAATGCCCTGCAAGGCCTGCACAATAAAGTTGCTCACCACGCGGCCATCGTTAATTTGCATTTTGGGCCCGTAGGTATTAAAAATTCGCGCCACCCGCACCTCGACGTTATTTTGGCGGTGGTAGTCAAAGGTGAGGGTTTCGGCCACCCGTTTACCCTCGTCGTAGCAGGAACGGATGCCAATGGGGTTGACATTGCCCCAATAGGACTCGGTTTGGGGGTGCACCAGTGGGTCGCCATAGACTTCGGAGGTGGAGGCAAGGAGAAACCGTGCCTTCACCCGCTTGGCCAGCCCCAGCATGTGCAGCGTGCCCATGACATTGGTTTTAATGGTTTTGACAGGGTTGTACTGGTAGTGTACCGGTGAGGCGGGACAGGCAAGGTGGTAGATCTGATCCACCTCTAGGCGGATGGGATCGGTGACATCATGGCGGATGAGCTCAAAATTGGGGTGGTTCATCCAGCGCAGGATATTGCGCTTGGTACCGGTAAAGTAGTTGTCTAAGCAAATCACCTCGTGGCCAGCCTCCATCAGCCGATCCACCAGATGCGAACCAATAAACCCGGCACCGCCGGTCACGAGAATACGCATTTTGAGTTCAGACCCAAGACAGCCCTGCGTTTACGGTAGCATGAGTCCACGGTACATGTAGAGTGGGACAACAGATTTTATCTAGGCAGTCGCCGTAGCACCGCTATTGGATTTGTGGCATGGCCAATTGGTTGAGTACCTATGGTTTTTTAATCGTTTCGATGACGTTGGGGGCACTGTTGGCGCTCTCCCTTTACTTGCCGTTGATGAGTGGCCAACTGTCGCTGGCAAGTCCGGCGTTTTATGCCATTGGCGGCTATATTGCGGCAATTCTCTCAACCCAAGTGTTTAGCAGCTTGACCCCCTATCCCCTGTGGTGCGTGGGTCTAGAAATCCTTTTAGCAGCGTTGGTGTGTGGTTTGCTGGGCTGGGGCATTGGCCTGCCAGTGTTGCGGCTGCGGGGCATTTATTTTGCCATTGCCACGATCGCCCTCGTTGAGGTGCTGCGGGTACTGGCGTTGAACCTTGAGATGACGGGTGGCGCCATTGGCATTTTTGGCATCCCCCAACCCTTTCGGGAGCCGTTGGGCTATCTTTGGCTGACGTTGCCGCTGTTATTGGTGGGGGCGATCGCCATCGCCCGTCTGGAGCAGACCCGTGCGGGTCAAGCCATGCAGGCCATTCGTGCCGATGAGTTGGTGGCTACGACCTTGGGCATTGATGCCACCCGCTACAAAGTCTTAGGGTTTACCCTCGGTGCCATCCTAGCTGGGGTGACGGGGGTGTTGGCAGCTCACCTTCTGAATACTTGGAATCCCCGCCAAGGAACATTTGATACTGGCATTATTGCTCTGACGGCGGTGCTCATTGGCGGCAATCGCACGTTTTTAGGTGCCGTTGTCGGGGGGATGGTCTTTACGGCTTTACCGGAACTGCTGCGGGGGGTGGCGGATCAGCCGCAACTGCCCCTAGCCTTAACAGCTTTTTTGCGGGATGGGCGGATGATCCTCTACGGTGTGTTGATTGTGCTGGGCACGCGCTTTTTTCCCAAGGGGGTGGTGCAGCCGCCGCGCTGGCGGCAATTTCTCAAGCGGCTCAGGGGTTGGCAGCGGTTTAGAACCGATTCGCTACACTGATTTCTATGGCAACTCCCACCACTGTCTCCCTGACGCTCGGCAGCGACTTGAACCAGCTTGAGGTGTTGCTGGAGTGGTTCAATCGCTATCGACCACCGCTCTTCCCTCTTGAGGAATGGTTAAAGCTGGAGTTGGCCTTGGCAGAAGGGTTTACCAATGCGGTGCGCCATGCCCATCGCGATCGCCCCAAAGAGACGCCGATTCGCGTAGAGCTCTCCCTTGCAGAAACAATGATTGAGCTGAAGATCTGGGATCAAGGCTCCGGGTTTGATTTACTGGCACACTTGCAGCACTTACCTCCCCAAATTGCCGTGGATGCCGAAGGGGGGCGGGGGCTACGGCTGCTGGCCACAATTGTGGATGAGCTCAATTACACGCCCGTTGACAGCGGTGGCAATTGCTTAGTGTTGCGCAAAAATATTCTACCCCCCACGCCCTGAGCACAGTTGCCGTTACATTGCGCCCTAGCAAGGGGGGAGGAGCTAGGATAGACGATATAGGTTGTCCTAAATGATCCCCGAGACGCGAGCGGTACTGCTTGACTCTTGCCTCATTTGCTCTTTTGAAGCTGAAAATTTCCATGCATCAGCCCCGAGTAACCCTCACCTGCCCCGAGTGTGGCACGGCTAACCCCCTGACTCAGCAAGCGTGTTGTCACTGCCATGTACCGCTGCTGCAACGCTACCTCTGGGCGATTGGCTCGAGCTTGGATAGTTACGAAGTTGGTGCCATCGTGGGCGATCGCTATCTGGTGCAGGGGAAGCACCTCTTGCTGGATTTGTGCCCCGGAGAACCCGCGCCTGGCATCGATAACTCCTCGCAACTGTACCGCCCCTACCTCAAACTGTTTCCCAAGCGCCCTCATGTACCTGAACTGTTTGGTGCCCTGTCCTTGCCCGCGGGAGATTTGCTCCTCCTCGAGCATGCTCCTGTTAGTTGCATTGACATTGAAGGTAGCCACCCGACGGTGGGTCTCACCCATGCTGCCCCCCTGACCCGTATTTGGCAGAAGGCCAATGTGGTGCGGCGCTTGAACTGGTTATGGCAAATGATTTCTCTATGGCCAGCCCTTTTAGAAGAGAATGTGGCCGTGACGCTCCTGAATCCACAACTGTTGCGCGCTGAAGGATCCCTCGTGCGGTTGCTGCAACTTCAGGTCGGGGCAGACCCCACGTTGGCCATGCTGGGGGCATTTTGGCAACAGCACTTTAGCTTTGCGGATCAGGGCGAAAATTTTGATCAAGCATTTCAGATGCTCTGCCAACAAATGCAGGACACTCAGGAGGTCACCCCCGAATCGGTGGCCGCTACCCTTGAAACGCTCTTCCAGCAAGCCCTCAGTGATTCGGAGTATCACTACCACTACGATATTGTCACCCGCTCTGATCAAGGCCCTAGCCGTAGTCGCAATGAAGATAGCTGCTATCCGATTGACGGTAGCGCCCTTGCGGATCAGTCCCGCATTCTGGCCTTGGTGTGTGATGGGGTAGGGGGGCACGAAGGGGGCGATGTGGCCTCTGAGCTGGCAATTTCGATTTTGGTGGAAGCCCTTGATCCTTTGAATTTGGTCGATGCCGACCCAACAGAAGTACGGCAGGCGATTCAAAACGCGATTCATCGCACGAACGATGCCATCAGTGCCCGTAATGATTCCGAGCAGCGGCAAGAACGGCAACGGATGGGAACCACGCTGGTGGGTGCCCTCATTGAGCAGGCGAATTTGTATCTGGCGCACATTGGTGACAGCCGCGCCTACTGGATTAATCGCTGGGGCTGCTATCAGCTCACCCTCGATGACGATGTGGCCAGTCGCGATGTCCGCTTGGGAATGAGTACCTACCATCAAGCCCTTGAGCATCCCTACGGTGGCTCCTTGGTGCAGGCCCTTGGCATGGCACCTTCCCATCATCTTTACCCCACGGTTGAACGCTTTTTACTCGATGAAGAAGGCATTCTGCTACTGTGCTCCGATGGCCTGAGTGACTTTAATCGGGTGGAAACCTACTGGTCTTATTATCTGCTGCCAGTACTCAAAGGGGAATTGTCGCTCGCAGAGGCCGGCGATCGCCTCATTGAATTGGCCAATGAAAAAAATGGCCATGACAATGTGACGGTGGCACTGATCCACTGCCACGTCAGGGGTGCCGCGGGTGCCCTTGAGCCAGACTACAGCGGTATTGTCTGTAGCGGTGAACTCCCCGAGGTGACCGACATCACCATGACCTACACCCCCCCTGAACCGGAGAGTGATGAACTGGCGGTAACGGTCTCTTCTGTGGGGGAAACGTTGCTCCCCGCGCCAACGGTGCCAGTGCACCGCCTCAAGGCAACACGGCAACAGTGGCAACTCCTGCTGGTGTTGGTGGGGCTCATTGCGGCGGGCTTATCCTTACTGGCCGTCTTAAGCATTCAACGCCCCCCTCTACCGGATCCTCAACCCTCGCCGCTACCTTTGCTAAACGAATGAGCCTGAACGACTTTTCCCTAGATGCTTACGATTACCACTTGCCCCCCGATCGGATTGCCCAACAGCCCGCTAACCCCCGGGATCATGCCCGCTTGCTCGTAGTAGACCGCGATACCGCCAGCGATCGCCACTTTTATGAATTGCCGCAGCTCCTACAGCCGGGCGATCTCCTCATTCTGAACGATACCCGCGTGATTCCGGCGCGCCTGCTGGGACACAAGGTCGGGGAGTCTAACCGTAGTGTGGAAGTCTTTCTTCTCGAAGAGCTGAGCGATCGCCAGTGGTTAGCCCTCGTTAAACCCGGTCGTAAACTCCGCCCAGGTGCCCGCGTTCAATTGGGATCTCTCCAAGCCACGATCCAAGCCATTGATCCGGCCACCCGCGGTCGCATCATCGAAGTTGACCTGCCCCCCGGGGAGCGTCTCTGGCCCTACCTCGACCAACTGGGGGAAATTCCCCTGCCCCCCTACATCCAAACTCCCCTCACCGACGCCCAACAGTACCAAACCGTCTATGCCCACCGCCCCGGCGCTGTGGCTGCTCCCACGGCGGGGTTGCACTTCACCCCAGAACTGCTTAGCAAATTAACCCATTGCGGCATTGACCACTGCTTTATTACCCTCCATGTGGGCATTGGCACCTTCCGCCCCGTCGAAGCCCAAGACATTCGGCAACACCACCTGCACGAAGAATGGCTAGAGGTTCCTGCTGAAACGGTGGCCAAAATCCAAGCGGCGCAGCAAGCTGGTGGCCGCATTATTGCCGTGGGAACCACCGTGATTCGGGCGCTGGAAACGGCGGCGCAATCGGGGCAACTCCAACCCTTTCAGGGCAAAAGCAACCTCTTTATTTACCCGGGCTATCAGCCCAAAGTGGTGGAGGGGTTCATTACCAACTTTCATCTGCCGCGATCCAGTTTAATGATGCTTGTGAGTGCCTTTATTGGGCGAGATCGCCTCCTGCAGCTTTATCAGTACGCTATTGACCAGCAGTACCGCTTCTATTCCTTTGGCGACGCCATGCTGATTTTGCCGAGTGCTGTGCTATCTTAAGAACAGTTGTTTGACAACCAACCGTTCAGGGAAATGGAGGTGATGCCCGTGGCAGAGAGTAGTCAACGCTTGGGTCGTCGTTTTGGAGGAGAACGGCTGTAGCTGAGGAAGCCGCTCGTTAGCAATTCAGTGAGCAAGGACGCTTCCCAACAGCTTGCTCAAACACGACCACCAGACCGCCCCTGAGTCCGCACTTGGGGGCGGATGGCTTTTATGAACAATTACGTTTTGTTGCGGAGCCATTAAAAAATATGTCAGAGTCTTGGGGGTGCTGGGGGGGCGATCTATAGTAGGGGCAACCGGAATGCTGCCATTATTTTGTGTCCCAAAAGTTAATCATTGTTAATAATGGCGCGCTCTGGGACTGTAGCATTCGCGAGAGCAGCCATGACCGTTCACTGTTCCCCTTCGGAAAAAACCACGAGACCACTGCGCCCCCTTAGCCCCGCCAAATTGTGGCTCATCGTTGCCCTGAACATTGGTCTGGCGGCCTATGTCTTTTGGGCTTACCGCAGCGCCCACGACAACCAGTTGCCCACCCAACGCAACCCCATGTTGCAGCACCTGCGCCAACGCTAAGGCAACAAAAAAGCCAAGGACAGCGCCTTGGCCTGATAAAAAGAAAATGATCAAAAAGATGCTACTTGGTTAACTACAACCGGGAGCGTTAGCATCAATGCCTGTTTTAACAGTAGAGGTGGTAGCGCCACCAGTACCAACGGTAACGCAGCCTGAAACACCTGTACCTGATAAGTCATTAGATTTTACGGAAACGATTGCGTTGTCCGCATCGCCACTAAAGTCGGTCTGTTCATAACCCTCTGGGCTAGAAACCCCAATATTTAGCTCTTTGAGGGTAGTCGCAAATGAAGTACTTTCCAGACGGTAAGCTTGCTGTGCCCGATTAATAGCACCAACATAATTTTTGGCACTGGCGAAGCGGGCTTTCACAGCTTGGTTGAGCATCGAGGGCAGGGCAATGGCCGCCAGAATACCGATGATGATCACCACCACCAGCAGTTCAATGAGGGTAAAGCCTTCGTCAGCTTTTTTCTTGGCCAGCAAGTGCTGGAGGAATTTAGCTTTGAGTTCAGTTTTCATAATGCATGAGTCTCCTTCAGTTCAAGACTAGTTGTCTCTAGAGATCAACATACCCACCTCCCCCTCAAAAATTAACAGGCCGGCCAAAAATTTTCCAATTTTACAGTTCTGTTACAACTGTCTTCTTCCCCTCAAAGGAGCCTTTGGGACTTTCCTGAAGGCTTTGGTAATGGTGCCATCGTGGCGGTGTCCGGAAATGTTCTGGAAAATGCTGCGTAAATGTATGAGCCGTAGGAAGGTTTCGTAAACTTCCCGCCAACTAAAGTGGGGGGCTTTTCAAAAAAAAAGCCCAAGACAAATCCTGAGCCCCGTACCAATACTTTACTTTCAAGTACTATCTACGTTGTTATAATTCCGTAATTTTCAAGAGCCTCAATTGCCCAGCGCTTGAAAAGCTTCATTGCAATGACCAGGGGCGTATCGACTTTGACCCTCTGCAATGTTGCCTTCGACACCAAGGCCACTTTGGACAACGCCACCATAGTGCACTCTAACACAGCCGGTTACTCCTGTGCCCTGCGGATCGAGGGCAGTTGCGTTAACGAGCATATAGTACTGTGGAGGATTAGGATGACCGTCGGGATGGTAAACTGACGTAACCTCTAAGGGGGCATATCCCTGAACTTTGGGCTCCCCGATGCCCAGTTTTTCCCAAACTTCATCGCCGTGAGCGAATTCTTGGTTTTCCAGACGGTACACTTGCTGCGCTCGGTTCACAGAACCAACGGCAGTTTTAGCAGCCGCAAGGCGGGCTTTGGCCGCTTGGCTAAGCATCGAGGGCAAAGCAATGGCCGCCAGAATGCCGATGATGATCACTACCACCAACAGTTCAATGAGGGTCAAGCCTTCGTTAGCTTTTTTCTTGGCCAGCAGGTGTTGAAGCAATCTCGCTTCCAGTCCTCTTTTCATAGATGAGAGCCTCTCATTCAAGATGGGTAACACACAGAATTAATATACCCATTTTGCCCTGAAAACTAAACAGGGGGTTCAAAATGTTTTCGGATTTTGCTGTTGGAAACCATGGCGGGGCATGATAGCCTAAAGGGATACATTCTATGCCCTGCTTGGGGGGTGTGACTTACCAATGGAGTAGTATTAAATTCTTGATTTGCGGTATATAACGAAAAAATTTGCTACAACAAAGCCCAAGATTTGGAACGAGACACCAGTCTTGAAAGTCGTGAAAAGTGTACGATAGACTTTAATAACTCTCAGGCTTCAACACTACTGAGTTATTTAACCTTTGAGTTTGCCGACAGGGTAGCCGAGGACTCGGTAGGAGGGTACTGAGCTCCAAGAGCATCCTTTGGGACTTTCCTGAAGGCTTTGCAGAATACGACCTCATTTACCTTGATGGGTAATGGTGCCATCGTGGTGTTGTCTAGATAATGTTCTGGAAAATGCCGCGTAAATGTATCAGGAGATGTTATGGCGGTGCAGTTGCCATTCTTCACGTCGAGTAACTTCAGTGGCCTGTTCAATGAGCGCTTTTGGCAAAATGCTTGGCCGATTCCGGCGCGCAATCAACTAACCCTTGGGGCAGCGGTGCCCGATGGCGAATTACCGGCGGTGGGCTTAGCCAATCCGGTGCGGCTGTCGGCGGTATGGCAGGCGCAGCCCCTCTTACTGGTCTTTACCCGCATTTTTACGGAGCACCAATACTGCCCCCTGTGTTACCCGCACCTGAAGGAGCTGAATGAAACCTACGAAGCCTTTCAAAGTAAAGGTGTGGCCGTTCTTGTGGTCACCAGTACCGATCTGGCGCAAAGTGAAAAGGTGGCGGCGGACTTGGCGCTGAAAATGCCCCTATTGGTGGATCCGCAATGCTCGCTCTTTCGCAAGTACCGCACGGGTCAAGCTCTGGGGGCGCCTTTACCCGCCCAGTTCCTGATTGATCGGCAAGGGAAGCTGCGCTACAAGCATCTGTTTTCCTTTTTGGAACCCAATGCCCCCATCTCCCGTCTGCTGCAGGAAGTGGAGGCACTCCAAGCCGCTGGGGTCTAGGGGCAATACCGCGGGGGCAAGCGTTGCCGTGCTATACAATGGGTTGGAATGGGGAAAGCGGCAACCTAGCGCCGTCAATAAGAGCAGCCCCTGACAATGCCTCGCAGTGATGGAAACGGCCAACTCAATGCCAGCAACCGTTGAATCGACCCCTACGGAACTTTTGCCCCCCCTCTTGGCGGTGCTGCCGGATCCGCCGGGGGTGAGTGTGTGTCCACGGCGGGCCCGCTGGCAACTGGATTTATTGCTGTTGGCTCTGGAGGCGGTTGACCTGAGTGCATCGGAGCAGATGTTGCAGGTGGTGCGGGATCTGCAATTGCAGGGGATGATTCCCAATCGGGTTATTTTTTGGCAAATTCGCTGCACGAATCCCTTTCGGCAAGTGACGCAGCGCACCCCTCTCCCCTTGGCGGAAACAAAGGCACTGACGGCGGTGGTCGTTCAGGTGGCGCGACGGCATACGGCCACGCTGCGGCATTTATTGTTGGTCTTAGATCAACTGCAAGCCCAAAACTTGCCCCCGGAAACCTATGCCCCCTTGGCGGACTATTTGGATCGCTTTCGGCGGCATTTTCGTAAGCGGATGAACCTGCAGCGCTCGAGCCTCTTTCTTTACAAGGACAATGGCGCACTGAATGCCCTGGGATTGCAATTACTGGTGCAGCTACTGTTCTGCGCGGGTACCAAGGGGATGGAACGCCTGTGGTTTAGTTTATTTGATGGGGAAGTGGCTTGAATGCTGTTGCAACGTCAGTATCGCTTGCCCAACTGCACCTTGCGGATTGAGGGGATGAGTAGCCAAGGGCAGGGGACAGCCCAGTTGGACATCGTGACAGTGTGTGAGTGTGACATTGTCGGTCAGCCGATGCCGCTGAAGGGGGGGAAGGAGTTCTTGGTGGCGTTGCTCAACAGTGTTCCGGCAGCGGCTCAGACTTGGTTAAGTGGCGTTAAACTGCGGCGATCGCCCCAGAGGGAAATTCAGGTAGATACCCATGGGTTCAATGAAGTGTGGTTACACATTTCGGGGCACTTGGTGGGTCGTCCCGGGGAGCAGGTGAACGTGCGCCTCACGTGGTTGCAGCTTGCGGATCTGGTGGAAGCCTTAGATCAGTTCTGCAGCGACAGCCAAACGTTGCCGACCCTCACACCGACGTTTCAATCGTTGCCGCGGCACGCCATTGCCCCTGCTGTCCCCCTGCGGCAGCAACTGACGCCCTTAGGGATTGGCGCGGCCAGCCTCGTGGTGATGGCGGCAATTTTCTTCCATCTGCCCGTGCCGGAGCGACGCCCCGAGGAACCGCAACAACTCCCCACGGCACCGCTGCAACAGCCACAGGAAACCCTACCCAGCCCAAACTAGAGCCAGACTTGCTTGCGGCTCAGGCATTGCTCAAGGCCAAACACGCCTTGGTAGGCGCCCCGCTCGGCCACAATGCCAATGGCAAGGGCACCTAGCCGCTCTAGCTGGGGCGGGCGGTTAAGATAGACCAAGGGGGTGCGCACCTCTTGGTAAAACTGGTAGCAGTCGTCGTAGTTGGCGGAGGCAATGACGCTGGCGCTGCTGCCGTAACGATTAATCCAGGCGATCGCCCGGTCTAAGTCCTCCTCGTAGTGCCATGCCAAGCGCTGGTCAAGGTAAGGCAGCCCCCATTCTGAGGCGGCAACGACCGGTAACTCGGCGTAGCTGGCGTGCAGCGCTTCATCCACAGCGGATGGATAGCCTGCTTGCGCTAATTCGTTCATGACATAGGTCAGGTGGGAAGGGTTCACACCCCCAAGAACAATGATTTTTTCAATGGCGAGGGCTCGATCCGGGGCTCCCTCGTGGCTTTTCTGAATGCACTCCAAAATGGCATCTGGTGAAACTGAGCTATCCCACACGAGGTAGCTATTCCCGAGGGCCAAGGGTAAGAAAGGACAGCTTGCTTGGGGGCGATGTTCGGCAATAAAGCGGGGGCGACCATGGGCGATCGCCACATCCACGGCCAGCGGCTGTGCCAACCAACGGGCAGGGAGCAGGTCAACGGGTAGGGTTTGCACGCTGGCACTGGGGAGCCATGTGTGCTTCAGCGCCTCCGTAAAGACACTGGCGATCGCTTGGGTCGTGAAACGACTGCTGGGGCTGCCCCACACCACCAAGGCATTTCCAGTTTTGATGGCGAGTCCGGCCAGCATCAGGCTCAAAGTAGGCAACCCTTCGTAGATTAAGCCCATGACTCCCAAGGGCACCCGAAAGCAAAAACTCTCTTGCGTGGTTGGTAAGGCCTGTGCCGCGGGATCCGGGGCATGGTAGAGCTGCTCCAGCCAACGGCAAACGCGCCCCAAACGCTCATGGGTGAGGCGTAGCCAAGCGAGCACAATTCCCGAAGTTGCTAAATCACGACTGGATTCAAGGTCAAGGGTATTCTGTTCTAGGAGTAAGGGCTCTGCCGCCTTGAGGGCATTGATCAGGGCAAGGATGGCCTCCTGCCGACGCGGGTAAGGGGTTTGGGCAAGATGGGTACTGGCCAAACGTGCCGCTGCTAAAGGTTCCGGCAGCATTAGCGCACACTACCTAGCGGCGCGACGACAGCGCCACCCAAACTAAAAAGGCGGGCGTCAGTGCCAACAGTAGGGAAGCAATAATCCATAGTAGCCCTTCCGGTTTTAAGGACAATTGTAGAAGCAAAGGCAACCACAACAGAATGGGCATCAGTAAAAAGAAGCTCAAACCAATGGCAAAATACCAGTAGTTTTCCGAAAAGCCGCGTTGCAGCACACTCCACTGCAACCCTGTCCAGTACCACACCCGCTTATAAGGGTAAGTCGTGGCCAACTGCTCGATAGAAAAGCCATCCGGACGTACGACAAAAATTTGCTGACAACGGCGACAGCCAAAGGCTTCGGTGAGGGCAATGGGCATCAATTCCCCTTGACGGCGGCAGGGACAGGGGTAACTTGCATCTAGATCCAGCTTATGAGGTTTGATCGCAGCCACGGTCTTTGATCTCAATAGCAGTAACAGTGATGGGGCTCTCCCCTGTCAACAGAATTCGCAACCCTCGGGGGCGATCGCCCGCCTATTGATACAGCATACAAAGAGAATTTCGTTTTGCTAGCAACTTATACAATTTGTTAACAGCTTTGCCCTAGGAGCAATTCTGTAATTTTCCTATTTGAAGAGAATGTAGGCTGGGATACATTGCAATCAGTGATGCCTATGATTCCCCAAGATTTCCTTGATCAGATCAATCCCCAACGCTACCTTGTCCCCGTCGGTGAAAAATTCCACTGGCGGGATTACGATCCAGCGGACACAGCGGGCTTAAAAAGCAAAGTAGAAGCGCGGGAACTTCTCGAAGCAGGCATCAAAAAGTTGGCGGCTTACCAAGATATGCTCTATGCCCAGAATATTTATGCTCTGCTCATTATTTTTCAGGCCATGGATGCGGCAGGGAAGGATAGCACCATTAAGCATGTGATGAGTGGCCTCAATCCCCAAGGCTGTAGCGTCTATAGCTTTAAGGCACCCAGTGCGGAAGAGTTGGATCATGACTATTTGTGGCGTGCCAATCGTGCCTTACCCGAGCGCGGCTGCATTGGGATTTTTAATCGCTCCTACTACGAGGAAGTGCTGGTGGTGCGGGTGCATCCTGAACTGCTCAATCGGCAGCAACTGCCACCGGCGGCCAAGGGCAAGCACATTTGGCGCGATCGCTTTGAGGATATTAACCATTACGAGCGCTATCTCACCCGCAATGGCATCTTGATTTTGAAATTTTTCCTCAACATTTCCAAAGATGAACAAAAGAAACGATTTCTTGAGCGCATTAACCGCCCAGAAAAAAATTGGAAGTTTGCGATCGAGGACGTGCGCGATCGCAGTCATTGGCAGGACTATCAAGACGCCTACGCCGATGTCTTTCGCCACACGAGTACGGAGTGGGCGCCTTGGCATATTATTCCCGCCAACCACAAGTGGTTTGCCCGCCTGATGGTGGCTCATTTTATCTATCAGAAATTGGCTCGTCTTGATTTGCACTATCCAGTGGTCAGCGAAGCCCAAAAAGAACAACTGCAACAGGCCAAAGCCATGCTGGAAAATGAACCCGACTGATGGCGACCTACCTCAAACCGCTGAACACTCGCATGGGCTGTACTTCTGATGGCCGTCTCGCTAGGATGTTACAGTACTTCACTTATTTTCCTTGAGTCCCGTAAGTCATGGCTGACTTAACCCCGAATCCCAGTTTTAGCGTTACCCTCCGGCTAGAAATTCCCCAGCAGCCCGGCATGTTGGCCAGTGTGTTGCAAGTCATCGGTCAAGAAAAGGGGCAGGTGGGGCAAATTAGCCTGATTCAGCACACCCGCACTGCCCTGGTTCGAGATATTACGGTGGCTGCCGCCAGTACCGAGCACGCGGCGGCAATTGTCAATGCGGTGAAGCAGGAAACGGCGGCGAAAGTGCTCGATGTTTTTGATCGCACGTTCCGCCTCCACGAGGGCGGCAAAATTACGGTGACCAGTAAACTGCCGCTGCGGGATCAGGAGGATTTGGCCATGGCCTACACGCCCGGCGTGGGGCGTATCTCGCGGGCGATCGCCGAGGAACCTGCCCTCGTTCATCGCCTCACGATTAAGAACCACACCGTGGCGATTGTCACCGATGGTAGCGCTGTTCTGGGCTTGGGGAACATTGGCCCTGAGGCTGCTCTGCCGGTGATGGAGGGTAAAGCCATGCTCTTTCAGGAATTTGCTGGGTTGGATGCCTTTCCCATCTGCTTGGCCACCCAAGATGTGGAGGAAATTGTCGCCACGGTCAAGCGCATTGCCCCGGTTTTTGGGGGGGTGAACCTTGAAGATATTAGTGCCCCGCGCTGCTTTGAAATTGAGCAACGGCTACAAGCGGAGCTCGATATTCCGGTGTTCCACGATGATCAGCACGGCACTGCCATTGTCACCCTAGCGGCGCTCAGCAATGCCCTCAAGGTGGTCAACAAATCGCTTGCAGCGGTGCGGATTGTGATTAATGGCGCTGGGGCAGCGGGGATTGCCATTGCCCAACTCCTCAAGAAAGCAGGAGCCACGACCATTTTGCTGTGTGACTCCCAAGGGATTATTTCCCGCGATCGCCCCCAGCTTACGGCGACCAAGCAGGCGTTTGCCGTGGCCGAGCACGGTACCTTAGCCGATGCCCTCAAGGGAGCGGATGTCTTTTTGGGGGTGAGTGTCCCCGGCGTGGTAACGCTGGAGATGATTCAATCTATGGCCAAGGATGCCATTGTTTTTGCCATGGCCAATCCCATTCCGGAAATTCAGCCGGAGTTGATCTACGACCATGTGGCCGTGGTGGCCACGGGACGCAGTGACTATCCCAATCAAATTAATAACGTCTTAGCCTTTCCGGGGGTGTTTAAGGGAGCCTTGGCTTGCCGTGCCAGCGCTCTGACAACCACAATGTACCTAGAAGCCGCGCAGGCGATCGCCGCCTTGGTCAGTCCCAGTGAGTTACGTCCGGACTACATTATCCCTTCGGTGTTTGACCGGCGCGTGGCCAATGTAGTGGCAACGGCGGTGGAACAGTGTGCTCGCTCCCAAGGCTTAGCCCGTTGCTAGGGGGTCTCATTGAGGATGGCATCACCTGTAAAGCGCCGACCACAATAGCTGAGTCGCCCATTGAAAATGCGGCAGGTGCGATAGGCATTATCGATGCGCACCACCGTTTCACCCGTGAACCAGCGGCCACAGTAACTGAGCCGCCCGTTAAAGACATGGCAGGTGCGATAGGCGTTGCGTTCCCACAGGACAGTGCGGCCTGTAAACCAACGGCCACAATGGCTGACAATGCCAAAATTAACGCGGCAGTAACGGTAGATGTCGCTTGCGCCACTCGCGTGATAGAGTGGGGTCAGACCAAGGGGAAGGCTGAGTAACAGGAGCAGGTGGGCGACCATGAGCTATCCCCAAGTTAGAAGATCACAGGACTAACACCACCTTCCCTTGCACTCGGCGTTGGCTGAGGTAGTGGTGGGCATCGGCAGCAGCCCCGAGGGGAAACGTTTTATCCACCACTGGCTGCAACTCTCCTCGATCCACAAGCATGGCCACTTGCTCAAGGATGTGGCGTTGGTGATCTAAAGCGGGGGTCAGACCCAGCAGTTGGGGCGTTAGCATTAATGTAAACTGCACCAGCAGATTCCGCTGGCGCGCCACTTTCCATGGGGTGTCAGCGCTGGGTTCAAGGAGTGTCGCCAACGTGCCGTAGGGGCGCACCGCCCGAAACGTTTCACTAAATGTGCTGCCGCCGACCGTATCCAAGGCAACATCAACACCAACCCCGCCCGTCCACTCTAGAACTGCCTCAACCCATGGGGTCGTCGTGTAGTTAATGGCTAAGGCCGCTCCAAGGCGCTGGACAAACTCGGCTTTCGCGGGGGAACTAATCGTTGTGGCAACGCTGGCGCCCGCGCGACGGGCTAGTTGAATGGCCAGATGGCCAACACCGCCGGCACCGGCATGAATGAGCACGGTTTGGGCGTTGGTTAGGATATTCAGAGGAGGCACACCGCCGCGATCGCCCAAGGCTTCCCAAGCGGTAATGACCGCCAAGGGAAGAGCAGCGGCCTCAACAAACGAGAGGGATTTAGGCTTGAGGGCAACCACCCGCTCTGGAACCACAGTATATTCGGCGTAGCAGCCACCGCGATGTCCTAAGCCACCGTAACAAAAATAGACCTCATCCCCCACCTTGAGGCGTTGTACGGCCGTGCCCGTCTCAACGATCACCCCTGCCCCATCACAGCCCAAGATGGCGGGCAATTGATCGGGAAAGAACGTGCCCCGCTGCCGCAGCTTGGTGTCAATGGGGTTCACACTGGCGGCGCGCAGTTGAATTTTCACCTCGTCCGGGGCTTGAATCTGGGGGTCAGGCACATCTCGGAGGGTCAGCACTTCCGGAGCGCCAAATTCACTGATGGCGATCGCTTTCATAGCCGTACCAGCCTCTCCTTCACCGCTCACTCTAATCTCAATCGTAGCTGCTCCAGTGGCGGTTCCGGCTCTTCTTGTCTAGGTTGGGTATTCACCTCTTGGACAGTGGTCTGAAGGCTATGCAGAGCATTCACGAGCTCCTGCCGCAGGGGCTCCAGTTCGGAATGATGATCGAGGTAAAGCTGGAGAGCGTGTTCGGGGTCAAGGGCTTGTTCGAGGGCAACACTGGGCAGGCGCGTGATGGGTTGGGCATTCACCAGTTGCGGTAAAAAACTGACGCTATGGGCTGCTGCCAGTGCGTGTTGCAGTTCCCCCACGTTTACTTGCGAGAGTTGATCGCTGCGCAGTTGGTAAATCACCCGTACTACGGCACCGTCAATGGGGCGGTGGGCGATCGCCCCCAAAAGGGCAGCTTGGGGATGCTCCGCCACCTCGGTTAAGTCAACGCGGATTGTGTGAAAGGGGCGGGTGGGCAGGGGGCAAAACTGCATCTCGGTCTTGCCCTTGTGCAAATCGACTAGAACATAGCCTTTGGTTTCCCCCTCTTCCCCAAAATCCACTCGCTCAATACTGCCGGGATAGACCACCAGTGGAGATTGACACAACACTTGGTGCCGATGGACGTGCCCCAAGGCCACATAGTCAAAACAGGGGCGTGCTAGCAGACTCAGGGGCAGCGTAAATCCCTTACCGGCACTGAGGTAGCGCTCGGCACCGTACTGCGCCGTATCCACCATGGCATGAGCCAATAACACGGTGGGCAAATCGGCATCCAGTTGGCGAATTTCCCCTTCGAGAGCCACCCTAAGGCGATCCAAGAGCAGTTGATGCACCTCTGCTAGGGAGAGGCCAGCGGTTTCCGGTCGGGTTAGGAGGGTCGAGCGGGTCAGCCACGGCAGCGTGATCACCTGAACCATGCCAGCACGGGTTGGAATGCGATGGCTAGCGAGGCGATCGCCCACGATAAAGCCCGGCACCCCTAACGTGCGGTACAGCGATAAACTGGCACCCCCTTGCCCTTGGGCGTGCTGATCGTGATTCCCCACCAGCAGCACCGTGGGAATGCGGGCATCGGCAAGGCGGCGGAACTGCTGGGCAAAGGCTTCGTGTACCAATGGCGGCGGTGTGGCATCGGGAAAGGCATCGCCCCCAAACAGCACTAGATCCACCGGCTCAGCGATGGCGCGATCAATGCAGGTGGCCAGCGCCGCAATAAAATCCTCCAAGCGCGTATTCAGTCCCGTTGCCGGGTTGAGGTGGCCATGGGTGAGGCCACTGCCAAGGTGAATATCCGCAAGGTGGAGAATCTTCATGCTTTAAGTAATCACCGTGGGGCGATCGCGCCCCGTTAACCCTTGGATATTGGCCAGCTCATTGGCCAGTTGAATCAAATCGGCTAGCGCCACTTGGGCATCGAGGTGTTGCTGCTGGGGATCTGGCTCAAACCGCTCCAGATAGACCCGCAGGGTGGCACCTTGCGTCCCCGTGCCCGACAGGCGATAGACAATCCGACTGCCATCCTCAAAAATTAGCCGCAGGCCTTGACCCGTGCTGACGCTGTGATCCACCGGATCCGTGTAGCTAAAGTTGTCAGCCACCGCAACCGTATAAGCCCCAAAGGATTGCCCCCGCCACTGGGGGAGTTTTTGCTCCAGTTGGCTCATCAGTGTGTGGGCGCGATCGCTATCGATTCCTTCGTAGTCATGGCGCGAGTAGTAGTTGCGGCCATAGGTGCGCCAGTGGGACTGAACCATCTCAGCCACCGACTGCTGCTTCACCGCCAACAAATTCAACCAAAAAAGCACCGCCCACAACCCATCCTTTTCCCGCACATGGTTGGAACCGGTGCCAAAGCTTTCTTCACCGCAGAGGGTGGCCTTCCCTGCATCCAGTAAGTTGCCAAAGAACTTCCAGCCCGTGGGGGTTTCGTAACAGTCAATGCCCAACTTCGCTGCCACGCGGTCTGCGGCTTGGCTGGTGGGCATCGAGCGGGCAATCCCGGCTAACCCCTGCCGATAGCCCGGCACCAACGTGGCATTCGCAGCGAGGATTGCCAAACTGTCGCTAGGGGTCACAAAAAACTTTGCCCCTAAAATCATGTTGCGATCGCCATCACCATCGGAAGCCGCGCCAAAGTCCGGTGGTGTCTCGCCAAACAGTTGCTGCACTAAATCGTGGGCATAAACTAAATTCGGATCCGGATGGCCACCGCCAAAATCCGGCAAGGGAACGCCATTTTGCACCGTGCCGCGGGGTGCCCCTAAGCGGTTCTCCAGCAGTTGATGGGCATAAGGTCCTGTTACCGCGTGCATCGCATCAAAAACAAGCCGCAGCCGTCCAGTGCGGATGGCATTCTGAATGCAGTCAAAGTCAAAGAGGCTCTCCAGCAGCGCTTGGTAATCGGCCACTGGATCAATCACCTCCACCACCATGTCCCCCAAGGGAAATTCCCCCAGGGTGTGCAGGTTCACATCGGGTGCCGTGTAAATTTTGTACTCCCGCAGGCAGCAACTGCGCTCATAAATGGCATTGGTCACTTTTTCGGGAGCAGGCCCCCCATTGCTGATGTTGAATTTCACCCCAAAGTCCCCTTGCGGGCCGGCGGGGTTGTGGCTCGCCGAAAGGATAATCCCACCAATAGTCTGGTACTTGCGGATGACGCAGGAGGCAGCTGGTGTTGAAAGAATGCCATGTTGCCCCACCTTCACCCGCGCCAGACCGTTGGCCGCGGCCATTTTGAGGATGATTTGAATGGCTTCAGCGTTGAAGTAGCGACCATCCCCCCCTAGGACGAGGGTTTGTCCTTGCAGATCGCCAATTGTGTCAAAGATAGCTTGGATAAAGTTTTCGAGGTAGTGGGGTTGTTGAAAGACCGGTACGGCTTTGCGCAATCCTGAGGTGCCCGGCTTTTGATCCTTAAAAGGTGTCGTAGGAATGACTTGAATACCCATGTCCCATCCTGAGCTTGTCAAGGCTAGTGTACAGCCTTTTTTACAGTGATTTCGTAAGCCGACCTACCATGCTTTTGGCTGAAACTTATCGTCATTGAGGATCACGACCCCATCCCCAGACTGGGCTAAAACAAACAAACCTTGTCGGTAAGCATAGCGAGCAACGTCTGGGGGAACCACCATGCCCGCAACCGCTCCGAGGATTTTTGTGGACTGATACTGGTGTGCAAGTTGTTTAAACTTGGCAATGCGTTCAAGATGGTCGTTAACATCAGCTTGGGAGAGCTTGCTTTTGACCTCTACTAAAATGGCGGTATCACTATTCACAACCAGCAAATCGATTTCAATTGTCTCATTCCCATCTTGGAGAATTAATTCACCATAGAGTTGGTTCACGGCAATCCCCCGAGCCTGAAATAATCGCAGCACTGCCGGTCGAACTTGCCATTCAACAAATTCCCCAAGGCGATTGCCCAGTTTGCCAATTTGTTGGCCTAGGTGGCGAGCCTCTTCCTTCAGAAGGCGCTCCGTCCCTTTCAGAAGATGCTCCGTTTCTAGAGCTTGCTCCCTTAACAGGCGCTCCGTTTCTAAGGACTGTTCTTTTAACAGACGCTCCGTTTCTTGAAGTCGGCGTTCAGTTTCTTTTTGAGCTTCAACGAGTTCAGCGAGTAAACGCCACACATCATTAGCAGTGGTTGCCATGACCCGACACCTAGATTTTTGTAGTTCACTAATCTCTAGATACTCAGGTGCACTAGACCCTAAGCGGTTTCTTGCGAGAGGGACGAGGCACACTCCTCATCCCTTTATAGATAGAGCGTTTCGCGTGACGATATGGACGATACTTTTAGAAACAATGTAACCATGTAGCCCTCACCCTAAATCCCTCTCCCAGAGCGAGAGAGGGACTTTTCTCATTGACGTTGACAACGGTGGAGATACAGCGATTTCCGTAACAATATGGAGCAATGCTGGCATGATCTGTAAGCATTCAAGAAGAACGACTGTGCTCACCACTGCTTCTGTACCAGTCTAGTAATGCACGCCGCTGTGGGTGACCAGAAACAATAACAGCCCTAGGGGTGCCGGTTGCAACTCCCCTCGCCAATCTAAAAGCTGTACCAGCAGGAGGTAGCCCACCCCCAACAGCAAGGAAATGACCCCTGTGATCACGGCCACCCACTTAGATTTAGACATTTACTCACTCCCTACTCGTCCTTCAGCCGTAAAACTGCCATAAAGGCTTCTTGAGGAACATCGACGCTGCCGATCGCCTTCATGCGTTTTTTACCTGCTTTTTGTTTTTCCAGCAGTTTCCGTTTCCGGGACACGTCGCCACCATAGCACTTGGCTAGCACATCCTTCCGCAGGGCAGGAATACTCTCACTGGCAATAATGCGCGAACCAATGGCAGCTTGAATGGGAATTTTGAACTGATGGCGTGGAATCAGGTCTTTGAGTTTGCTCACTAAGGCACGGCCAACGTAGTAGGCTTTATCACGATGAACAATGGCGGCCAAGGAATCCACGGGATCGTTGTTGATGAGGATATCCAGCTTCACCAAATCATTCTCACGATAGCCAATGAGGTGGTACTCCATGCTGGCGTAGCCCCGCGATCGCGACTTCATTTGGTCAAAAAAGTCAGTCACAATTTCTGCTAAGGGTAACTCGTACACAAGGGTGGTGCGGCCTTGGGTCAGGTAGCGCATATCCTTGAACACCCCCCGCCGCGATTGTGCCAACTCCATCAGGGTGCCGACGTAGGCTTCGGGCGTAATCATTTCCACCTGCACGTAGGGTTCCTCGATTTTCGTGCGGTACTGGGGCTCAGGTAAGAGGCTGGGATTGTCAATCATGAGTACCTCCCCTTTGATCGTGGTGACCCGATAGACCACCGATGGCGCCGTAATAATTAGGTCGAGGTTGTACTCCCGCTCCAGTCGCTCTTGAATAATTTCCATGTGCAGCAGCCCCAAAAAGCCGCAGCGAAAGCCAAAACCCATGGCACTGGAGGTTTCCGGTTCGTAGTGGAGCGAAGCATCGTTGAGCTTGAGCTTTTCTAGCGCGTCCCGCAGGTCTTCAAACTGAGCGGCATCGGTGGGAAATAAGCCACAAAACACCATTGGCTTGGCCTCGGTGTAGCCCGGCAGGGGAGCTGCTGCTGGGTTTGCCGCAAGGGTAATCGTGTCGCCGACGCGGGCATCCCCCACCGCTTTAATGGCAGCAGCTAGGTAGCCCACTTCCCCAGCATGGAGGCTCTCTACTGGCGTTTGGTTAGGTGCGAGAACCCCCAGCTCATCAATTTCGTACTCTTTACCGGAGGCCATCAGGCGGATGCGATCGCCCCGACGGACAACCCCATCCATCACCCGGAAATAGACAATCACGCCGCGGTAGGGGTCATAGTAGCTATCGAAAATCAAGGCGCGCAGGGGCTCATTCACAGTATCCCGCGGTGGCGGCACCAGATGGAGGATTGATTCTAAAATTTCCTCAATGCCAATGCCCTCTTTGGCGGACGCCAGCACGGCTTGGGAACAGTCGAGGCCGACAATTTCCTCAATTTCCCCTTTAACCCGCTCCGGCTCGGCACCCGGCAGGTCAATTTTATTGAGCACCGGAATAATCTCTAAATTGTGCTCCAGCGCCAGATAGACATTGGCAAGGGTTTGGGCTTCCACCCCTTGGGAGGCATCCACCACCAGCAGGGCACCTTCACAGGCGGCAAGGGAGCGAGACACTTCATAGGAAAAGTCCACGTGACCGGGGGTATCAATGAGGTTGAGGATGTAGGTTTGGCCATCGCGTCCTGTGTAGGTCATCCGGGCGGCTTGCAACTTAATCGTGATGCCGCGCTCGCGCTCCAGCTCCATATTGTCAAGAAATTGCTCCTTCATGTCCCGGGCATCGACTGTGCCGGTAAATTGCAGTAGGCGATCGGCGAGGGTCGATTTGCCGTGATCGATGTGGGCAATAATCGAAAAGTTGCGAATATGGGATACTGGAACGTCGGTCATAAGAATCTAGCGACAACCTTGTAGAAATGTTAACAAGCCCCTCCCTTGATTTTGACATACTCCCTCCATGGGAGATTGGGGCACTGAGGGAATGCCTGATAATAGCAATCAGTCGCTGACCATATCATGGATTGCCTATGCTAAAGCTTTATGGTGGTGCCAAGTCGCGGGCATCAATTGTGCGTTGGTATTTAGAAGAACTGGGGCTCCCCTACGAGTTTGTGCAGCTCGATATGCAGGCAGGGGAGCACCGCCAGCCACAGTTTTTGCACCTCAACCCCATGGGGAAGGTGCCCGTTCTTGTGGACGGAGATTTTGTCCTGTGGGAATCCGGGGCAATTTTGCTGTATCTGGCGCAAAAGCACGGTCAACTGCCCGCGGATGCGGCTCAGGCAGCGAAGATTTATCAGTGGATTCTGTTTGCCAATTCTACCCTCTCGCAAGCGATGTTTCCGCCGGACGTGCGCGATCGCCAACTACCGGGACTGCTCTCTGGCCTAGAAACGGTTCTCCAAGGGAATGATTACATTTTGGGAGCCGAATTTTCTGTGGCGGATGTGGCGCTGGGGTCGGTTTTGGCCTACCTGCAAATGCTCTTTCAGGTGGATTTGAGCGCTTACCCAGCCGTTGCCAGTTACACTGAGCGGTTGCAAGCGCGTCCGGCATTCCAGAAAGGTTTACTGGGAGTAAGCGCATGAATGTCATTTTTCGGGAAGTGAATCCTTTTGATCTGTGGATTTGGATTGAGTTTGTGGATCCCCCCACAACCATTGAGCAGCAATACGTTGAGGAGTTGTTTAACTCGTGGTTTTTCTTGGGGAAGCTGGGGGGCTTTAACGCGGAGAACCTACAGGTGCAGGATACCGGACTGGATCTCAGCCATTTGGAGTACAACGCTGCTCAAGCAGATAGCTCCCTCATGGCTGTGATGCACAACATGGGGGAGTTTGAGTACAACGGCAACTGGGCGCGGTGTTGGTTTGACTTGGGCACGAGTGATGCTTTGGCACTGGATGTGCTCATTAATGCCCTCAGTCAGTTTAGTGAGGACTACGTGCCGATCGCCAACCTTGTGATTGGCGGTGACCATCCGGAGTGGCCGATCTCCACCAGTGAACAGCGGGAGATGATTCAGCAGTCAGCGTGGAATTAACAGCGCGGCAGGCTGCCTTAAAGGCCCTTGAGGCGATCGCCAACGGTGCCTATGCCGATGTGGCCCTTGCCAAGGTCTTGCCTTCCCTAAGAGCCAGCGATCGCGCCCTTGTCACGGAGTTGGTCTATGGGACGGTGCGGCAGCAGCGCACGCTCGATACGCTCATTGCTGGCTTTTGTCGCCAAGCTCCACCGTTACGGCTGCGGCTCATTCTCCGCTTAGGTCTTTACCAACTGCGCTATCTGGATCACATGCCCGCCCACGCGGCAGTGGATACTAGTGTGCGTTTAGCAAAGGCCGTCGGGTTGGCGGGGCTGGCGCCCCTCGTGAATGGGGTGCTGCGCCGTTATGCCCGTGCTGTGGGCGACCCGCTGACCCCTTTAATTGACTCTTTGCCGCTTGTCTCCCAATTGGGTTGCCGGTATAGCTTTCCCGATGAACTGATTGCTGGTTGGCTTGACCAACTGGGCACTGAAGAGTGTCAGACCCTCTGTCGTTGGTTTAATCAACCGCCCCGCCTAGATCTGCGCCTCAACCCCCTACGGGGCGATCGCCCGCATTTAATTCAAGCCTTTGCCGCTGCTGGCTATGAACTGGCTCCTATCCCCCACTTGCCCCAAGGATTAACCCTAAACCACTGCGGTGTGCCGATGACGGCTCTGCCCTACTTTGCCGAAGGGTACTGGTCGGTACAGGATCGCGCCGCGCAGTGGGTGAGCCATGTATTGGATCCCCAACCCGGTGAGGTCGTGATTGATGCCTGCGCTGCTCCCGGGGGCAAAACCACCCATATCGCCGAGCTGATGCAGAACCAAGGCCACGTCATTGCCTGCGATCGCACCCCCAGCCGCCTGCGAAAACTCCGTCAAAATCGGGATCGGTTGGGCTTGACCTGCATTGAAATCCACACCCTCGATAGCGCCACCGCCCAAGACTTCAAAGACGTGGGCGATCGCGTCCTTTTAGACGTGCCCTGTTCCGGCACCGGTACGCTGCACCGCCACCCCGATGCCCGCTGGCAGCCCCTTGCCGCCCGCCTTGCCAGCCTCCTAGCCCTGCAAGCGCAACTGCTGCACAACGTCAGCCAGTGGGTCAAACCCAACGGCGTACTGGTCTATGCCACCTGTAGCCTCGAGCCGGCTGAAAACGAAGGCCAAATTCAACACTTCCTCAGCCAGCATCCCGAATGGTGCATTGAACCGCTACCAGCTCCCTTGGATCAGTGGGCTTCCCCCGAGGGGTGGTTGACCGTCTGGCCGCAGCGCCACGACATGGATGGCTTTTTTATGGTGCGGTTGCGGCGGCGCGATAGCCAAGGATGAGGGTCACCCCCAAGAGCATCCCCACGCCCATCAGGCCAGCAATGGGGTTCCCCCCAATGCCCGTGATCCATTCGGGCACCACGCCTGTGTAGCTCACCAAGTCCCCCACTTTAACGCCAAAATAGGCCCACACCAGCCCCCCATGGAACCCCATCGGAAAGCCGAGGCGGCGGCCAAATACCCATTTCCCCAAACCCAAAATAAGACCCAAGACCACTAAGCCAAAAAAGCGGGGCCAAGTGGCGCGGATTACCTCTGGCGGCTGCAGGTAGTGCAAAACAGCAAAAATGAGCCCATTAAGACCGAGGGCAAACCACGGCTGATATTCCAGCTCCAACTCCTGCAGCAGCCAGCCCCGAAACAGCAGTTCCTCCGCAAAGCCAACCCCAGCCCCGGTTGCCAATCCTTCTAAAAGCAACAGACCAAACCCCGTCGGCAGCCCCTGCCACTGTACCCAGCCCAGCAGCCCCTCAACAAGGAACAGCAGTGCCACTAGGCTCACCCCCAACAGCCAACCCCAAAGGGCATCGCGGCCAAACTTCCAGCCCCCTTGCAAGCCGTAAAAGCCAAGGGGCGATCGCTGCTGATGCACCCGCTGTCCCCAAACCCTGAGCAGGAGGATGAAAATGAGGTACAGCAGCCCCATATTCACAAAGCTTGCTGTACCCCCCTCGCCCCACAAAAAGAAAATCGTCAGGCCAATGGGCAACCAGAGGACGACCAGCGTCAGGGCAAAACTGAAGAGGCGCACCCACAAAGGGCGGCGGATCATGGAGCGCCAAACGTTATTCAGTGGGTTCAATGGTGCTTGTCAGCCCTGCCATTTTCAGGCCTTCACAGTAAAACTCGGCATGTTCAAGGGCGCAGGTAATGACCAAGGCAACCCCTGTCATGTGCGCTTCCATCATAATGTCCACCGCTTGCGGTTGCGTCAAACTGGGCACCGTTTTCAGGAGAACCTCCACTACATACTCCATGGAGTTCACATTGTCGTTGTGCAGCAGCACACGGTAACGCGGTGCCAACTTACGAACGGTTGCTGGTTTTTCAATGGTTTGCACTGACATTACTTGCCATGCCTCCATTCTAGTTGGGCATTCATCAGTAAAGATGCTTAAGATTTTAACAAATGCTTCAGGGGCTACGACAACAGGAGTGCTTCAATTTGCCTTGGGCAGCTCACTTTACCTTTATACCCTCTCAAAGAAGGAGAGCTTGATAAGATAAGTGATGATCGCCCCCACCAGAGCAACAATGAAGCCCCACCGTCGGGAATCGACGACACGTTGGCGATCGCTAAAGTCAGTCAAAATCTTTGCTCTACCGTATTGAATTTTTCGTTAGTGGCTGCTTGGTTCGTGCGCACTTCGAGCGTCAGATCATAAAGCTGAGTTTGCATGGCTTTGATGTCAGACCGCATGGCCTTCATCTCGTCCTGCATCAGCTTGATTGCATCAAGTACTTGGTTCAGTTCTGACTGTGTTGTCGCCTCGCTCATAACCCATTCCCAAACAGGGGCATACCCCGATTCTATGACCGCTGCCTTGGTAATAAGCTAGCTTTACCTGTACTTGCAATTACTCTGGGCGCAGCAAGGGAAAGGCAATCACATCTCGAATGCTGGGGGAGTCGGTAAACAGCATCACCAACCGATCAATGCCAATCCCAAGGCCGCCGGTGGGGGGCATGCCGTACTCCAGCGCCGTTAAAAAGTCTTCGTCAACACTGTGGGCTTCTAAATCCCCTGCTGCTTTGCGAGCCGCTTGTGCCTCCAGTCGTTGCCGTTGATCCAGCGGATCCGTCAGTTCCGAGAAGCTATTGGCGTGCTCACGCCCCACAATAAACAGTTCAAACCGCTCCACGAGACCGGGTTTCTGGCGATGGGGCTTGGCCAAGGGCGAAATTTCTACGGGGTAGTCGAGAACAAATGTGGGCTGAATCAAGGTGGGCTCCACCTTTTGCTCAAACACCTCGTTCAATACCCGGCCTATGGTATCGCACTCGTCAATATCCTTTACCCCCACCTGCGCCGCTGCGGCTTTTGCTGCCTCTAGGCTGGTGAACGCTTGAAAATCTAGCCCCGTGACTTGGGCTACTATTTCGTGCATCGTGACCCGCTGCCATGGGGGGGTTAGATCAATCGTTTCCCCTTGATAGCTGAGGGTGAGGGTGCCCAACACCTGCTGAGCTGCGGTGGTAATAATGGCTTCCGTTAAGGCCATCATGTCGGTGTAGTCGGCGTAGGCTTGGTAAACTTCAATCGAGGTAAATTCGGGGTTGTGCTTCGTGGAAATTCCCTCATTGCGGAAGATGCGCCCCAGTTCAAAAACCTTTTCAAAGCCCCCGACAACGAGCCGCTTCAGGTGGAGCTCTGTGGCGATCCGCAGGTAGAGGGGCATCTCTAGGGTGTTGTGATAGGTAATGAAGGGTCGCGCCTCCGCCCCCCCCGCTTCCGCTTGCAGCACTGGCGTTTCAATTTCAATAAACCCTTCTTCAGTGAGGTACTGGCGGATGGCAGCAGTAATCAGAGCACGTTTGCGAAACGTCTCGCGCACTTGGGGGTTGACAATGAGATCCACATAGCGCTGCCGATAGCGTTTTTCCACATCCGTGAGGCCATGCCACTTATCCGGCAGGGGCAGCAGGGCTTTGGTAAGAATGCTGTAGTCCTCGACAACGACCGAAAGTTCCCCTTTTTCCGTCCGTTTGAGGGTGCCCGCCGCACCGAGAATGTCCCCCACATCGGTGAGCTGCTTGACATCCGCAAAGGCGGTTTCTCCCATAGCCGTGCTAATGGTTTGCTTGTCGAGGTAAAGTTGAATGCTGCCGCTCTCATCTTGCAGTGTAAAAAAGGCCAGTTTACCAAAGACTCGCCGTGCCATAATCCGGCCTGCCACCCGAACGCGATCGCCCACGGCCTCGCCGGCGGCCAGATCTGCATATTTCTGTTGCAGAACAGCAGCGGTATGGGTGCGTTCCCAGCGATAGGCATAGGGGTTTAGGCCCCGCTCTCGCAATGTAGTGGCTTTTTCAATCCGCGTTGCCCGAATTTCTGCCCCCGTTGCCCCAACCTCAGCCATGGCTGTAACGATTCTCCACAATCAGCAAATCTTAACCTTACCATTGTACGCTCTGAGAAAAATCAGAAACGGCTAGGCAAGGGGATCAAGTACAGTGGATGCTAACGCAACAGAAGAACTGGAACAGACTGCTATGACATCGGCTAAATCCAGTCGGCGCAAAGCTTCAGAACTGATTGACTTGAATAATCCCCAGTATTACTTCAACCGTTCCTTGAGTTGGTTGGAGTTTAACAAGCGCGTCCTGCACGAAGCCTACGATCCCCGCACCCCCCTGCTTGAGCGCCTCAAGTTCATGGCCATTTTTAGTAACAATCTTGATGAATTCTTTATGGTACGGGTGGCCGGTCTAAAGCAGCAGGTGGAAAGTGGCATTCGGCAAGGGGGGGCCGATGGCATGCCACCGGCTGAGCAACTGCAAGCAGTCCGGCAGTATCTCATGCCCATTGTGACGGAGCAACACCGCTATTTTGACCAAGAGTTGCGATCGCTCCTTGCCAAGGAAGCCATTTTTCTCAAGCGTTTTTCAGAATTGGAGCCAGAACAGCAAAGCTACCTCAACGATTACTTTCAGGCACAAGTCTTTCCGGTACTGACCCCCCTCGCCGTGGATCCGGCGCATCCGTTTCCCTACATTTCCAGTCTGAGTCTAAATTTGGCGGTACTCATTCGCGATCCCGAGTCGGGTCAAGAGCGTCTGGCGCGGGTGAAGGTGCCCAATCGCTTTCCTCGTTTCATTGCCTTACCGCCACACCTGCATTCTGCTGCCAAGACCCACTGGGTGGGGGTACCCCTCGAAGAGATTATTGCCCATAACCTCAATGCCCTCTTTCCGGGAATGGATATTCAGGCCTATTTTGCCTTTCGCATTACCCGCAGTGCTGATCTAGAACTGGAAACTGACAAAGCGGATGATCTATTGATTGCCATTGAGCAGGAAATTCGCAAACGACGGTTTGGCTCGGTGGTGCGCCTTGAAGTGCAGCGTGGAATTCCACCCCTGCTGAAGCACACCCTAATGGAGGAAATGGATCTCGAGGAGATTGATGTTTATGAACTTGATGGGCTGCTGTGCCTCAATGATCTGTTTGCCTTCATGAGTTTGCCCTTGCCGCAGTACAAGGATGTGGAGTGGCAGCCGCAAGTGCCGCCCAGTTTTCAGCGGGTGGATGAACGGGAATCCCTGTTTGATACCAGCAGTGAGATTACAACCCTCGGTACGGATTATTGGGAAGCAACCGCTAATGAGCTGTTTAGCTTGATTCGTGAGCGGGATTTAATCGTGCATCATCCCTACCACTCTTTTCCAGCCACAGTGCAGCGGTTTATCACGTTGGCAGCTCACGACCCCCAAGTGCTGGCCATTAAAATGACGCTCTACCGCACCTCGGGAGATTCCCCCATTGTCAGTGCTCTGATTAAGGCAGCGGAAAATGGCAAACAGGTGGCGGTTTTGGTGGAGTTGAAGGCGCGCTTTGACGAAGAGAATAATATCCTCTGGGCGCGGAAGCTCGAAAAAGTGGGGGTGCACGTCGTTTATGGCGTGCCGGGGTTGAAAACCCACACCAAAACGGTCTTAGTGGTGCGCCAAGAAGCGGGACAAATTCGCCGCTATGTCCACATTGGCACCGGCAATTACAACCCGAAAACGGCAGGTCTTTACGAAGATTTGGGGCTATTCTCCTGTCGGGAAGAGTTGGGCGCCGATTTAACAGAACTTTTTAACTTCCTGACCGGTTACTCCCGGCAGCGACACTATCGCACGCTGTTGGTAGCACCGGTAACCATGCGAGATCGGATGTTGACGCTGATCCATCGGGAAATAGAGCACTGCCGCAATGGTCAGCCGGGTCGGATCATTGCCAAGATGAATGCCATTACCGATACTCCAATCATCCGGGCATTGTACGAGGCTTCCCAGGCGGGGGTTGAAATTGATCTGATTATTCGCGGCATGTGCTGTTTGCGCCCCGGGGTGCCGGGGGTGAGCGATCGCATTCGGGTGATCAGTATTATTGGCCGCTTTTTGGAGCACTCACGCATTTTCTATTTTGGTAACAATGGTGAGCCAGAGTACTTTATTGGCAGTGCGGACTGGCGATCGCGCAACTTAGATCGACGGGTGGAGGCCATCACCCCCATTGTTGAACCGAAGATTCAGCGGAAACTGCACGAGCTCCTAGAAATTATGCTGGCAGACAATCGTCAAGCGTGGGAACTGCAACCAGATGGCAGCTATCGGCAACGTCAACCGGTACCGGGTGAGCCGGAACGCGGCACCCATGCGGTCTTAATGGCGCGTACCCTCAAAGAACTGCAAGCGGCTGATGCCTGCGATTCCTAAGCATCCATTCCGGTGTCATAGCCCTTGGCCATGGCACGAAACTCAGGACTCTGTTCCAGCAGTTCGCTGTAGGCACCCATGGCCACCACCTTGCCATTGGCCATCAAGTAGAGGCGATCGCAATTCATCACCGTACTCAGGCGGTGGGCAATCATGATAATGGTTTTCTCACCACTGAGCGCCTGAATGGCATCCATCACCCCGGCTTCCGTTTGATTGTCCAAGGCAGCAGTGGCCTCATCCATCACCAACACCGATGGATTGTGATAAAGCGCCCGCGCAATGCCAATCCGTTGCCGTTGTCCCCCGGAAAGACGCACCCCCCGCTCACCCACGATGGTATCTAGTCCTTGGGGTAACCCGGAAATAAACGTGGATAGCTGTGCGGCTTTTACCGCTGCCCACAGTGCTTCCTCATCGATGGCCTCATCGGCTAAGCCAAAGGCAATGTTGCGCCGCAGCGTATCATCCGACAAATAGATGCTTTGGGGAATGTAGCCAATCTGCCGCTGCCACTGACTAAGGTTTGTGTAAATGCTTACCCCATCCACAAGAATATCGCCTTGGCTGGGTTGCAAGAGGCCAAGAATCACATCGACAATGGTGGTCTTGCCCGCACCGGAAGCCCCTACAAAGCCAATCATTTCCCCCTGCTTAATCGTCAAGGATACCCCATCGAGCGCCGGTCGCTGGGTGTTGGGATAAAAGTAATGAATGTCAATGAGTTCGAGGCGATCGCTAAATGGCTGAGCCTCGGTATTGGCCACCGTTAAGGGAAGCGCAGGTGTCTGGCGCGCTTCAAGAATATCGTCATAAACCACATCCACGGAAGCAGAATAAAAAATAGTGGCATTCAAACTATTCATCAGGCGGGTTGCCGAAGGAAGCAAGCGAAAGGCAGCCGCCGCAAAAAGGGAAATGAGGGGCAGCACCTGTGCCATTGAACCTCGCTGCACAAGAGTTAAGATAATAATCAGAACAATTGTTGTAACCGCAAGGGTTTCAAAGTACGAGCGCGGCAGTTGGTTGATAAAGTTTAAGAAAAAATTAGCTTTACGATCCTCAATTAAATTCTTTTCATAGGCATTGAGAAACACCTGCTCCCGCCCAAGGACTTTGACTTCTTTAATGCCTCCTAGGCTTTGGTTAATGGCCTGAACCACCTGTTGTTCGTAATAAACCCGCTGAGATCCGATTTCTTTTAATTTCTTGCGGAAAACCTTAAAAAATAAATAGCTTAATAAGCTAAGAGATGTAATAACAATAATTGAAATAAGAGGGTTTGTAAAAATGATAACAGTAAAAATAGAAAATACAATCAATAATTCTGAAATCAGAATCAAAAGGGGAAATAAGTACTGATTAAAAACATTATTTATCTCTGTTTTTGCATTTTGAATCAGCTTGGCAGTGTTATTTTGCAAATGAAAAGTATAGGGCTTAAATAGGTAGCTGCGCAGTAATAAAACAGAAAACTTACGTTGTTTCTCATTCAAAAACTTCAATTGGATATAGTTACTGCCAGCAAGAAACAAGTTTTTAAGGATATACAGTGCGGCAAATCCAATGCTGAGGAGGATTAACCATGCGTATTGTTCGCGATCGCTCAAGGGCAGGCTACTCTGGTGCCAAAAGAGGAGATCGTTTAAGCGTTCCGGCTTTTCGATAATGGCAATGAAGGGAAGAACCAAACCGACCCCGATGGCTTCCCAAACGCTGCCCAGTAGCATCAGCAACCCAATCCCTACCAGTTGAGCGCGATCGCCCCGGTCAAGCAGGCGCCAAATTTTACCAAGGGATCTGAGGGCTGGGTGTCTGATCATGATGCTAATTGGCCGAGCAATACAACGTACTGATTCTAAGACACTAGGCTGCGAAAACATTGCTTGCCACAGCCATGAGCCCCTCACTAAATGAGGGTGACCTCCCCAGAACGAAGATTATAGTAGGCATCCACGATCGCCAGTTTGCCCTGATTCACTAAAAGTGTAGGCGGCAACTACATCCATCACCTTGCCTCCAACCTCTTGCCACTTCAGTTCGGTGAAGGTGCAAATCATGGCCTTTAACAGCGGTGAAACCGCTGGCGTATAACCCTATGTAGCAACTCCGCGTTGCTCCATTGCCGCGCCTTAACCCCCACCTGTTCACAGGCTAAATCTGTTCAATGACAAAAATGTTTCCATTGCGTTAGAGGCAGGGTATGGCACCCAAGCGAAAATGCTAGACTAAAGGTTACTGATCCCTTTTTTTCAAGCTTGGATGGGGCTTGTCTATGCGCATAAAATATCCTCCCCAGACGGTTGATCGCATCTTAATTTTTGATACGACGTTGCGGGACGGAGAGCAGTCTCCAGGAGCCGCGCTGAATGTTGATGAGAAGCTGACGATCGCCCGGCAACTGGCACGACTTGGGGTGGATATTATTGAAGCGGGCTTTCCCTTTGCCAGCCCGGGTGACTTTGAGGCTGTGCAGCGGATTGCCGAAACCGTAGGTACCGAGACGGGGCCGGTGATCTGTGGTTTGGCGCGGGCGACTCGAGCCGACATTGAAGCAGCCGCGAAAGCCCTTCAGCCAGCCTACTATCCTCGCATTCACACCTTTATTGCCACCTCCGATATTCACCTCGAGTACAAACTCAAGAAAACCCGTGCCGAGGTCTTAGAGATTGCGCCAGAAATGGTGGCCTACGCCAAGTCCTTTGTGGATGATGTGGAGTTTTCCCCAGAAGATGCCGGACGCTCGGATCCGGAGTTTCTCTACCAAGTGCTGGAACGGGTGATTGCCGCAGGTGCCACCACGATTAATATTCCCGATACGGTGGGCTATACAACTCCGGCGGAGTTTGGTGCCTTGATTAAGGGCATTAAGGAAAACGTGCCCAACATCGATCAAGCTGTGATTTCCGTTCATGGCCACAATGACCTTGGTTTAGCAGTTGCCAACTTCCTTGAGGCGGTCAAAAATGGCGCTCGCCAACTAGAGTGCACCATTAACGGGATTGGTGAGCGGGCTGGCAATGCTGCCTTAGAAGAACTCGTGATGGCTCTGTATGTGCGGCGCCAGTATTTCAACCCCTTCTTGGGGCGCCCGGCTGAGTCGGAAGCGCCGCTGACGAACATTAATACCCGCGAAATTTACAAAACCTCTCGGCTGGTTTCCAATCTGACAGGGATGCTGATTCAGCCGAACAAAGCAATTGTTGGTGCCAATGCCTTTGCCCACGAGTCGGGTATCCACCAAGATGGCGTGCTCAAAAACAAGCGCACGTACGAAATTATGGATGCGCAGCTCATTGGCTTGACGGATAACCAAATTGTCTTGGGTAAGCTCTCCGGTCGCAATGCCTTTGCCACCCGCCTGCGAGAGTTGGGGTTTGAGTTAAGCGAAACGGAACTCAACAAAGCCTTCCTGCGCTTTAAGGATCTGGCGGACAAGAAAAAAGAAATCACCGATTGGGATTTAGAGGCGATCGCCAAAGATGAAACCCAAGGCATTGATCTGCGGGGGTATCAATTAGAGTTTGTCCAGGTTTCCTGTGGGGATCATGCCCGACCCACAGCAACGGTTACAGTGCGCACCCCGAGCGGCGAGGAACTCACTGATGCAGCCATTGGTACAGGGCCGGTGGATGCGGTGTATCGCGCTATTAACCGGGTGGTGCAAATTCCCAACCGCCTCATTGAGTACTCGGTGCAATCGGTCACCGCAGGGATTGACGCCATTGGCGAAGTCACGATTCGCCTGCAGCACGAGGATCGCATCTACTCTGGCCATGCGGCGAACACCGACATCATTGTTGCCTCTGCCCAAGCCTACATGAATGCCCTCAACCGGCTCTACCGTGGCTTAGAGCAGCGGGTGTTACATCCCCAAGCATAAGACAGGATTAGGATGACGATGGCGGAGTCGCTGCCTGCACCGAAGCCGTTGGAGCCTGAGGGGGTTTATCTGTGTCCAGTGTGTCGCCACGGTCAGATTGCCCCCATGGTGCTCATGGAGACCTATGCCTGTAATTTTTGCCGCCATATTCTCAGCCTTGATACGACCCGTCAAACGGCACGGCTTGAAGATACGGCCATGATCTTTCGTTGGCAATGGACGGGCACCACATGGCGCTCCTTGAACACGCCTCCGGTCACGCTGACCTATACAGCAATTGTTCTGGGGGTGCTACTGATGACGCTACCGCCGTTGCTCATTTGGTTGGGGCAGCAGATTTTCCCCCCCCTGAGTGGCGATCGCTGGCAATGGTTTCCGTTGTTTTGGGTGGGGTTGACCTTTTTGGCGCATGCGGTCTTAGTGCTGCGCATTTTTGCCGGGCTAGTTCCCTTGCGACCGCTCCTTGGGGGCGATCGCCGGCGCTAGAGCGTAGCTGTTCCTACCTGATCCACGACCCGGATGGGGCCTTCCACGTCCCCGTTGAGAAACTGGCGCAGATAGGGATCATCACTGGTGTGAGCCTCGGCACGACTCCCCTGCCAACAAATGCGTCCTTGATAGAGGAGAATGAGGCGATCGCCCGTGTGCTCAATGGTGCTGTTCTGGTGAGTGACAATGGCATAGGCATGGCCGGTGCGCTGCTTCAGATCGCGGATGAGTTGTTCGACCACGGTCGAGGCAATCGGGTCGAGGCCTGCGGTGGGCTCATCGTACAGCAATAAGCGCGGGTCATCTTCGCTGTCATCGGGATTATCCACAATGGCGCGGGCTAAACTGACCCGCTTGCGCATTCCTCCCGAGAGCTGGGCGGGATAGAGGTCTTCCATGCCCGAGAGTCCCACCATCGCCAGTTTTTCACTGACGATTTCGCGAATGCGCGCCTCCGGCAACCGGGTGTGCTGGTAAAGATAAAACCCCACATTTTCAGCCACCGTCAGTGAGTCAAAAAGGGCTGACTGCTGGAACACCATGCTCATGCGCACATGGTGATGGCCGTCTTGGAGTAATCCTTGCCGCCGCTCGCCAGCAATATAAATTTCACCACTGTCGGGTTCAAGTAAGCCAGCAATGATCCGCAGTACCGTGGACTTGCCTGTGCCGGAGGGGCCTAAAATTGCTAAGGCATCGTCGGGATAAATGCAAAGGTCAATGTTGTCCAATACCCGCTGATTGCCAAAGGCTTTGGAGACCCCCCGCAGTTCCACTAATGGCTCGGGCATGATTCTAGATCCTGCTATCCAAAGGTATGCAGTTCAAGGGCTTCAATGGCCTGCAAGCCACGGGCATCCCCGAGCTTAAAAAGAGCCGCTTTAGCATCTTCTTGCACCCCCATATCGCTGTCTTGCAGCGCCGCAATCAGGTGATCAATGGCGTCAGTATAAAGTTGACCGAGAGGAATTTTGCGGCAGGCATGCCCCAAGGCCCAAGCACAGTTACTGCGAACCGCTGCAATGGTATCGTGGGCAAGGGCAAGGGCAAGGGCGGGAATGGCCGTTGCGGCAGCCTCTTCACTGGCTTCAGCCACCTGAGCTAGGGAACTAGCAGCCCACAAACGCACGGCTGAAATATCAGTCTGGAGAGCGCGAATGAGGGGATCTAAGGTGCGGCGATAAATTTCGGGAAAGGGAAAACGAACGCCACAGTTCCCTAAAGCCCAAACAATGCCTTTGCGGACATAGCCGTTCCAGTCGCGATCTAATTGCTGGATGAGGGCATCCACGGCAGCCGTACTCAGATTGCGTCCCAAGGCATAGGCGGCACTGACGCGCACAAGGGGACAGGATTCTTGTAAAAGCTGGATGAGATAAGGGGTCGCACGCTCATCTTGAATTTCACAAAAGGCTCGCGCTGCCAGCATTCGTTCTGTAACATCAGCAGACGTAAGCAGCCCCAGCATCACATCCGGATCAGGGCGATCGCCCTCCTCGTTCGGGAGCGCGGCGAGTGCATCTTCAGTTTCGGGGGTTTCGAGGAGAGGGAAGTCCTTGTCATCCATAGTATTTCTACTCTACAGGATGCCTAGAATGCCGACTAGCCCCTAAGATGCACGGTCGAGAGCACCATTGACCCTGCTCCGAAAACCGTAAATGTGCCGCTGACCTGCGTAAGCAACGAGCCGTACTGAACGTTCGTCCCCCGGCTCAAAACGAATGGCCGTGCCTGCTGGAATATCAAGGCGCATGCCCTTAGCCTGCTCGCGGTCAAAGTCCAGTGCCGGATTCACCTCGTAAAAGTGGTAATGGGAACCCACTTGAATGGGGCGATCGCCCGTGTTGGCCACGGTCAACGTCACTGTCGGGCGACCCACATTAAGGTCAAGTGTTCCCTCGGCAGGAATGAGTTCACCTGGAATCATAGGGTTTCTGAGTATTCTTATCCCATCCTAGGGGTAAAGCCGCACCATCTGCCAGCTTTCTCCTTGGCGCCGATAACAGAGGCGATCGTGGAGACGGTTGGGTCGCCCTTGCCAAAATTCAATCAGCGTCGGCAAAACGCGGTAACCCCCCCAATGTTCGGGTCGCGGTACGGTTTCGCCAAAACGGGCTTCAATTTCGGCTAATTTTGCTTCTAGCTCTTCATAGGAGGAGAGAACTTCACTTTGCTGGGAGGCCCATGCCCCCCAACGACTGCCGAGGGGGCGAGTTGCAAAATAGTGATCGGATTCTGCTGGGCTAATGCGCTCAACGGTTCCCTCAATGCGCACCTGCCGCTCCAGTTCCGCCCACCAAAAAACCAAGGCGGCCTTGGGGGTTTTCTCCAACTCTTGTCCCTTGCGACTCCGGTAATTGGTAAAGAACACAAAGCCCCGCTCATCGAGTTCCTTCAGAAGCACTAACCGCGCCGCGGGCATGCCATCTAGGCCAATCGTTGCCAACGTCATGGCGTTGGGTTCCGGGACTTCGGCATTCACTGCCTCGGTAAACCATAGTTGAAATTGATGGAGAGGATTGGCCGCCACTTCACTTTCAAGGAGGCGCTGGCGGCGATAATCACGGCGGAGGTCAGCAATGCGGGTCATGGGTTCTCTTCGGACTCAACAGGCGCATTTTCTTCCTCGATCCTAGAAGATTCTGGTCTAGGATGTCGCCACAGGGCACGGAAAAAGTAGCTCAGCACCAGAAAAATGGAGCCGAACCCCATAAACAGCAGGACTCGCCACACCGGTGCCAAGTGGATCAGATCGACAACAAACAGACGAATCATTGTAATGACTAAGGTAATGAGGGCAACAGTCCGTACTCCTGACACATCGCGGCGTAGGCCATAGATCAGCAAGCCAACACCAAAAAGCCCCCAGACAAGGGTGGCCGCACCCGTTCCCAAACTGGCCAGTTCGTGCTGAATCCAGCCCAAGGTAAGGGCGTAGCCAAATACCCAATAGACAGGTCGGGTGGTGGGTGCCAAAAAGCGCGTACTGCCAAATCCCGAGGCCATGACAATTAGATCAGTGAAAAATGAACGATTCAGCAGAGGTGGTGTGCCTGCTGCCAAAATTAAAAAGCGTGAGGCCATAACAACGGCAAGGATTGCCCACCAGAAATGGGCAATGGTTCGTAGGGGGGTAGAGCGGTAGTACTGAGCAAGGTAGTGCAGAATGAGACCTTCAATGGCAAGGGGCGCCAAAATCAAGGAGTTGCTGTGGTAGCGATAGACAATGCCCGCCAAGATGAGCAGTAAGCCCGTGAGGCTATAGACCCAACGCCAAGAGGGGGGAATGCGTCGCCACAGCAAACTTGTGGCCAAGTATAGAGCTCCCAGCAGAATGGCAATTCCGCCAAACCTGGTGGCAGACCAGTTCCACATCGCCGCGGACAACCCAACACCAATCAGGGGGTTAAAGAGTGCCAAGGCTTGGCCATGGGGCACGGCAGCACTCTCAGGGTCTCGCCACTGGTACCAAGGCGGCAAAATGGTAAAGCCCAGCCACGTCAGCCCCAAAATGACTTGCACGAACCACGCAGAGACGCTGGGACTATTCACACCAATAACGGCAATGCCCAACACGAGCCAACCAAGCCAAAAGCTTGACCACAGGAGCGATCGCCATCCTTTGTAGGCATAGATCCCCCAACTGCCCACCACAATCACAAAGGTGTAGGCGGCCAAGGCTAAGGGACTCCCCGCCCTGTCGTAAAGTAAAAAGGGAGTGGCTAAGCCGCCCAAGGTGCCAATCACCGAAAAGATGGGGCGATTTTGGCGCAAAGCCAAGAAGAAAGCCCCAAGCGTCACCGCCACCATCAAGGGGAAGGCGATCGCCATCGACACCACCTCTAAAAGCTGATAGGCGGCAAAGCCCGTGATGTAATAGGTGGCCAGCCCACCCCCTTGCAGAAACTGACTAAAAATTGCTCGTTGCTGGAGCCGCCACCCCAGTCCAATGAGGGTGGTGGCCATCAATAGCCCCATCGCCACGAGGACTGCATCAGTGAGCCAGCCAAAATCAATGGCGTACTTAAAAAGAAAAATAATTCCCAGCAACAAAAGCCCAATCCCCAAGCGGTTGAGCCACAACTCCCAGTTCTGCAACCAATCCGTTTTGCTAGCAGTGTTTACCACCACCGGACGCAGCGGTGCCACTACTGAAGCAGGCTTTTCTGGGGTAGCGGCGGGGCGCGTTTGTACTGAGGCGATCTGTTCACTGGTCACCACAGGCGACGGCGCAGCCGGGGGCACATCTTCCCGCAACACCGCTTCTTGCAGGCTCCGTAGCGATCGCTGCAGATCTGCAACCGTTGATTCCAAAACTTCGACTCGATGGCGCAGATCATCGATGTCAGCCATATCAGGCATCAAAAAATACCTACGAAACATATTTCTGTTCTATGCGCTACCGTGCTCACCCTCAATAATGGCAATACACTTTTTGAACTGGTTGAACTGGCTTGAGACCCCTATCCTATCCCTACTGTCCAACCCTACAAAGTCGTCCCGTGTCACACAGAAAAAGGGGGAAAAAGCAAATTTTCTCCGAAAGAAGAATCTTGATTTTCTGTGATTTGAGTCACAAAATACTTCAGAAATTAAAAATAATTTAGAAAAAGTTTATAAAATTTACTTATTGTTTATTGACGACTGAAAATTCCGTCAAGGTGCCAGCCTGTGTAGGGTTTAACGCTTTCGAGTCTTTTTTATTCTCTAGCAAAATGTTTACCGCAAACAAAAAGCCATAGATGATTGCGTTTTGGGGTTCATGGTAGGTTGAAACAGTTCCGCTATGAGAGCGAACACGGCACCAGTACGGGTTAGCCTGTGTCTTTGGTGCCTGCCTGGATGCCCTTTTTAACGGACGCCTATGAAGAAAACACTTTACATTGGTTTGACGACCTCTGCGCTGGTGGTGTTCGGGGTGCTCTCCGATAGTCGTGCCAATACCCAAGCCCCCACTGCCAGTTCAGCCCCTGCTACGGAAGTTACAACTGTTGCTAGCAAAGTGGGGGAACGCCAAGCCACTGCACCTACAGCAACTCGGGCGATCGCCACCCTGCACCGCCACGAAAAACAGGGTCGGGAAGCCATTACCGTTTATCTCCGTGGTATTCCAATTCTCACCTTCATGGGCACCCATGCCGCCCAGCCAGCAGGGGTAAAAGTTGCCGCCGCCAGTGGTGGCGCCCCACCAGAGCAAACCACCCTTTCCGATGCAGCCCAACAGGCAACCGTCTTAACAGCGCGCCTAAACCAACTGTACGAACAAGGGTTTGATGCCAATCTTGTGCGGGTGCGATGGGATGAGCAGCACCAGCGCTATCACATCTATGCCGACAAAGAGCATCTTCTCACCCTGAATAGCCAAATTCTACTGCCGGAAAATCAGCAGCGCAGTGATGAGAATGCCTTGCGTATTGCCAACCTCATTCGGCGCCAGTTAGGGAATGCACCTGCCCTCACCAACGTTGAGGGTTCCGAAAATACCGTCGTGGCTCTAGGGCCGATTCGGATGCAAATGACTGGCCTTGCCTCTTGGTATGGGCCCGGCTTCCACGGTGCCCGCACTGCCAATGGCGAGCGGTTTAATCAGGATGCCATGACCGCTGCCCACAAAACCTTGCCCTTTGGCACCCGCGTTCGGGTCACCAACCTCCATAACGGGCGATCGGTCATTGTGCGCATTAACGATCGCGGTCCTTTTACCCCGGGTCGCGAAATTGACCTCTCCCGTGGTGCTGCGGCAGCCATTGGTCTCATTGGTGCCGGGGTTGGCCCCGTCCGCATTGATGTTTTGCCATAAACCTACAGGGGGGAGCAGCATTACTTGATCCCCACCCCCCCAAAGGCAAAATGATAGAATGAACGACATGCTAGGGGTGTCTGTGGTCAGAGCAGGCTGAGAGTAAACCCTTAGAACCTGAACCAGATCATGCTGGCGCAGGGAAGCTGTCTAGAGAGGATTCTATCAATGGTGCGTAGCGAATGGATTGCAGCCCGTAAGGGGCAAGACAACGTCACTCAAATGCATTATGCCCGCCAAGGGATTATCACAGAAGAAATGTACTACGTGGCGCGGCGCGAAAACTTACCCCCGGAACTCATTCGCGATGAAGTGGCGCGGGGACGGATGATTATTCCTGCGAATATCAACCACCCTAATTTGGAGCCGATGGCCATTGGGATTGCCGCTAAATGTAAAGTCAATGCCAATATTGGCGCATCGCCGAATTCTTCTAATTTGGAGGAAGAACTGGCCAAGCTCCGCCTAGCCGTGAAGTACGGTGCCGATACAGTGATGGATCTATCGACGGGGGGCGGCGATCTGGATGCCATTCGCACCGCCATTATTAATGCTTCGCCGGTGCCCATTGGGACGGTGCCCGTTTATCAAGCCTTAGAAAGTGTGCACGGCAACATCGATCGGCTGACCGCGGACGATTTTCTCCACGTCATCGAGAAGCACGCCCAGCAGGGGGTGGACTACATGACCATCCATGCGGGGATTCTGATTGAATACTTGCCCTTGGTGAAAAACCGGATTACGGGCATTGTCTCGCGGGGGGGGGGCATTCTCGCCAAATGGATGCTGCACCACCACAAGCAAAACCCGCTTTATACCCATTTCCGTGACATCATTGAAATTTTCAAAAAGTACGATGTCTCTTTTTCCCTTGGCGATTCGCTGCGCCCGGGCTGTCTGCACGATGCCTCCGATGAAGCGCAACTAGCGGAGCTAAAAACTCTGGGGGAACTCACCCGCAAGGCATGGGAGCACGATGTGCAAGTGATGGTGGAAGGCCCGGGCCATGTCCCCATGGATCAAATTGAGTTTAATGTGCGCAAGCAAATGGAGGAGTGCTCAGAAGCCCCCTTCTACGTCTTGGGACCATTGGTGACCGATATTGCGCCGGGCTATGACCACATCACCAGTGCCATTGGCGCGGCCTTAGCCGGTTGGTATGGTACGGCCATGCTTTGCTACGTGACACCGAAGGAACACTTGGGCTTGCCCAATGCTGAAGATGTGCGCAATGGCTTAATTGCCTACAAAATTGCTGCCCATGCGGCGGATATTGCCCGTCATCGCCCGGGGGCACGGGATCGCGATGATGAACTCTCTCGGGCACGCTATAACTTTGACTGGAATAAGCAGTTTGAGTTGGCGCTTGATCCCGATCGCGCCCGGGAATACCACGATGAAACCCTGCCGGCGGACATTTACAAAACCGCTGAGTTTTGTTCGATGTGTGGGCCGAAGTTCTGCCCGATGCAAACCAAAGTGGATGCTGATGCCTTAGCAGAGCTAGAGAAATTTTTAGCTAAGGATAAAGTGAGCGCCTAGGGGCATGGCCTCCCTACTGGTTGGGGATGGGGGGGTGATCCTCTTGGTAGCGATCGCCCTCCTGTTTGATGTCACCAATGGGTTTCATGATGCCGCCAATGCCATTGCCACGGTGGTGGCCACCCGTGCCCTATCGTTGCGGACGGCGTTAATTATGGCGGCGATCGCCAACTTTGGCGGCGCTTTTTTAAGTACCCGTGTGGCCGTAACCCTTGAGCACGGTATTCTCGATAGCCAGCAACTGGGTTCCCATTGGCTGGTGGTAATTGCTGCGGCCTTGGCAGGAGCCATGCTCTGGAACCTACTGACGTGGTATTGGGGGCTGCCCAGTAGTTCTTCCCATGCCCTCATTGGTGGACTGGTGGGGGCAGCTATCTCCCAAGGGTTGAGCAGCGCTGTCAGTTGGCGGGGACTGCTGCGCTTCGTTGTGATACCGATGGTGGTGTCCCCATTGCTCGCCGTCGGGGTCGGCATCCTCTTGGTCGCCTTGGTCGAGCAGGGGTTACAGCGCTGGGGCGAAGTCCCGCAAAACCGCTGGCAGTATTTACAAATTGCCACGGGGGGCTTAATGGCTGTTGCCCATGGTGCCAATGATGCCCAAAAAACCATGGGAGTGATCACGCTGGCGCTGGTGAGTGTTGGGCAAATTTCCCCTGCAGCGGGTATTCCCCTCTGGGTGATAGGGGCTTGTGCGTTGGCGATCGCGATCGGCACCTATGGTGGCGGCAGCCGCATTATCCACACCACTGGCGAAAAAATTACCACCCTTGACCCTGTCAGTGGTTGCCTCGCCAACCTCAGTGCCGCCTTAACCGTGGGAGTGGCCAGCCTCGTCGGCGTTCCCGTCAGTACCACCCAAGTGGTCGTAGGTGCCATTACGGGTGCCGGCTATTATCGCCATCCTGAACTTGGCATTAACTGGCAAACGTGGGGACGTATTTTAGGGGCGTGGGTGTTCACGGTTCCGGGTGCCGCACTGATGGCCTGGGGATTGACGGCAATCATCCGCCCGTTGCCTTAAAGAGCGTTGGCACGGTAATGCACAGCAAACCTTCAGGACGGTTGGGCAATTTGCCAAATTCCTGTTGCTAGTCTTGCCATCTGCTGTTGGCGCTGCTGTAACTGCTGGGGAGTCCATTCCGTATTCTCTTGAGCCAGTTGCCTTGTGAGGCAAAACTGATTGCGGGCATAGATGCAGCGCTTTTGGGCGTACTAATCGTCCGACAAGGTTCTCCCAGCGTCGTTCCAAGTCAGGCAGTTCCTGAGTGCTATGCTGAGTGCGAGCTGCCACCGAAAAGAGGTAGTTCTTCAGTAAATCAGTTGAGGACAAGCGCACACCACGGGCATTGAGGGTTTCAAACACCTTATAGGCGTTCAATTCATCAGCCACAGTAATCACTGTGAAAAAGAGCTTGTCACTCATCGTCTCAATTAACCGAGCCAGTGCCATTCCTACATCTGGTTCGGTCTTGACAGACTGATTCAAGTGTCTCTTAAACCACTCAAATCCTTTCCGCAATGTATGGGTTGATGCGGTAAATCCTCGCTGGGGCAGGTGATCTGCAAGGGTCACCAAATAATCAGTGTAGTAATCATTGTTATTGCGGTTCAGCGTCAGTTTGCTTTGCGACCTCAGGGGTGCTGGGTCAAGATAGCCCACATAGCTGGCACGTAACTGCTCTAGACGTTTTTGATTCTTTTCGGCATCTTTCTTCTGTTGAATTAGCTCCTTAATTAACCGCATTGCAGCTAGCACGATCAGGTTAAGAGTTGTCAGACGCTGTTGGCCATCAATAACTTCAAAGAAACGGTTATCCGCAGTTTGTAGCACTAGATAACCCATGTAATGAGCAGGCTCCCCATTTTCCGGCAGTGTGCCAAGGATGTCAGCCCATAGATCTTCCCACTCTTGTTCTCCCTAGGAGTAATCCCTCTGGAACCAATGCTGGGTCACTTTAAAATGTAGGACACCCCGCCTTAGGACGGGGCGACCCAGCCAAATTTAGGTGTGAAAGAAAAAGGCAGTGCCCAGAATGCCATAGGTGGCCAGTAACAGTGCCCCCTCCAGCCAGTTGGAGCGACCATCAAGGCTAATGACGTTGGCAATGACCACCGAAATGATGACGGTGACCACCTCAAACAGGCTAAAGTTTAAATCCATGGGCTGGCCAATCACTTGACCAATGACCACCAAGACGGGAGCCACGAGCAAGGCCACCAGTAGCGAAGACCCCAAGGCAATGGAAACGGATAGATCCATGTTGTTCTTGAGGGCAACTCCCACTGCCGTGACATATTCCGCGGCCCCTCCCACCAAAGGCAATAAAATGACCCCTGTAAAGAGGGGGGTGAGTCCCAAGCCTTCGGTGGCGGCCTCTACAGCTCCGACAAAAATTTCCGATTCAAAGGCGACCCCAAGGGTGGCAAGGATCAGCACTATAATCCACAGAGTTAGATTGGGTTTTTCATGATGTCCCTCTTCATCCCCCAATTCCACTTGGCTCACTTCGTAGAGATAGCTGTGGGTTTTCAGCGAAAACAGCAGGGTCAGGCCATAGACCAGAATTAAGATCACAGCGGCCACTACGGACATTTTGGAAATGGCTGCTGGCGGCACACTCGTGGAGGTGTAAATGACCATTGCTGGCAGCAAAATGGCGGCGATCGCCACGGTCATCGAGGAGGCATTCACCCGCGCTACCACGGGGGCAAACGCTTGCTCTTTGTAGCGAATACCGCCAAGAAACATCGACAACCCCATGACAAGGAGTAAATTGGCAATTAAGGTTCCTGTGATACTGGCTTTGACAATATCCACCAACCCTGCCCGCAGCGCCACAATGGCAATAATTAACTCCGTTGCATTGCCAAAAAGGGCATTTAAGAGGCCACCAATCGTAGGCCCCGTTGCCAGTGCCACTTCTTCCGTAGCGGTACTCAGCCAAATGGCAAGAGGCACAATGGCTAGCGCTGCCAAAATAAAGATGATGAGTGCCCCCCATTCCAACTGTTCAGCGGCAACTGAGAGGGGAATAAACACCAAGAAACTAATTGAGACAAAGCGTTTCAAGCCCATGGGAGCATCCCTGTCAAAAACTCCTCTATCCTAGCCTGTGACTAATTCAATCTAGCTTGCAGAGGTCTTGACCGTTTGTTGGCGATTTGCCAGCAGGGCACAATAGTTTTGCTGTAGTTGGTGATAGGGCTGCCAATAACGGGCAAATTTTGTCCAATCAAAGCTGCGAGGATCTGCCCGCTCTCCCCCCAAATCGATAGCGGCATGGGTAGTAATGCGCTGCCACGGGACTTGGGTGCGGCTTACAAGCCAAGCAAGGGAACGGTACTGTGCTTCGGTGTACCCGCTGTGGCTCAAGCCGTCATGTTGCCCATCCAAAGGGGTTTCTAGGGAAATGTGGTAGGCAAAATTATTCACCGATGGGGCAATGCGTGGATTGGTCTGCACCTGTTCGCCTTGAAAGGCAGAGTTACCAGCGCCGTAGGCACGCTTATCCGCAGGCACAGTGTAAACAATTTCACCACTGCGGGTAATGATGGCATGGTAGCTGACTTGATCTTCGTCCCGCTCGTGGTAGGTCTGAAAGTAGTCAAGGGCACTGGCGGCACTATAGACGGTTTCGTGCAATACCACTAGCAGCGGATAATGGGTGGGTCGACCCTGCACATCAACGGCAACGCGATCGCCGTAGTTTGAGGGATGCGCCAAAACCCAACGCTCGGGCGGGCGATCGCGCCCTATCTGCTGCACCTGTGGCAAGGAAATCACTGGTGTGGCGATCGCGCACTTCACAGGGGTCGGTACGGCTGTCTCTAAGGGAGGCAAAGCACGCTCTAGTTCCAGAACCAATTGCTGTTGCGCTGCTGCTTCCGCCCTTTCTATGGCTTGGTGGGCATACCAGTGGCGAATCAAAATGAGACTCACCACCGTACCGGCAAGGATAACCCCCAACCACAACTTTTGCTGTTTCACTGCCACTCACACCCTCACTATTTTTGAGGATGCCACGGATCAAATGGGCAAGTTGTTCTGTGCAGTACACTTTTTGTCTGGGCGATCGCCTTGCTCGCTGGGATCCGTGCGACCTATAATGGCTTGGTGCTGCACACCCATTCCTCATCATAAAATCTCCTGAACTCACCCTATGACTGCTACCCCCGTCACCCAGCGGCCTGTCCGTATTGGTTCTCGCAAAAGTCAACTTGCCCTTGTACAAACGGAATGGGTACAGGCACAACTGCAAGCCCACCATGGCGATCGCACCTTTGAAGTGGTCACCATGAGCACCCAGGGGGATAACATCCTTGATGTTGCCCTTGCCAAAATTGGCGATAAGGGGTTGTTCACCAAGGAACTGGAACTCTCGATGCTGCGGCGGGAAACGGACCTAGCCGTCCACTCCCTCAAAGATTTACCCACCACCCTCCCCAAAGGACTCATGCTGGGAGCCATTACCCAGCGAGAAGACCCCGCTGATGCCCTTGTACTAGGGGCAAAATGGGCGGGTCACACCCTTGACACCTTACCGGCGGGTACCGTTATTGGTACCTCATCCCTGCGGCGACTGGCGCAACTGCGGCATCACTATCCCCACCTTGCCTTTAAGGATGTGCGCGGCAACCTGAATACCCGTTTGGCCAAATTAGATGCGGGTGAGTACGATGCCCTGATTTTGGCGGTGGCAGGCTTACGACGGCTCGGGTTTGGCGATCGCATTAGTCAAGTGTTACCCGCGAGTGTGTCCCTCTACGCGGTAGGGCAGGGTGCCCTTGGCATTGAGTGCCGCAGCGATGATCCCGACACCCTTGCCCTCATTAAAACCCTTGAAGATCCCGAAACCGCTGCTCGCTGTCGTGCCGAGCGGGCATTCCTACGACAACTGGAAGGAGGCTGTCAAGTGCCCATTGGTGTCCATACCGTTATTGAGCACGGTCAGCTTACCCTAACGGGTTTAGTGGCCAGCTTGGATGGTCAACGCCTCGTTAAAGATGCGCTAACGGGGGATCCGAGTACTGCCGAAGACCTTGGCACCGCCCTTGCCCTGAAGCTACGGGAGCAAGGAGCCTCAGAAATTCTGGCGGAAATTTTTGCCGCTGTGCGCCCCGAACGCTAATTGCTACTGCCGCGCTGCGGTTTCGGGCGCTGAAACTTTGACATGGGGGTAAAGTCTTCGACGGGCACATCCTTGAGGGCTTGGCTCATGAAATCGCGCCAAATGGGTGCCATAAAGCCACCACCCGTTGCCCCCTGCCCAAGGGGGGCATAGTTATCATTTCCTGCCCACACTGCTGCTGAAAGCTGAGGCACATAACCGACAAACCAAATATCCCGCTCCGAGGAGGTGGTGCCCGTTTTCCCTGCCGCTGGGCGACCAATGTAGGCACCGGTGCCCGTACCACTGGTGATCACACTTTGCAGCGTGTTATTGGTGGCTGCTGCTGCCCAAGGATCTAAGACCAGTTTAGGGCGGGGCGTATGGTCCAACAGCAAGTGACCGCTGTTATCCGTGACCTGAATAATGGTGGTGGTGGGGGACTGCCAGCCATTATTAGCAAACGTGGCGTAGGCGGCTGCCATCTCAAGGGGGGTCAAGTCAACTGCCCCCAGCGGCAAAGATACCACTGGCAACATCGGGCTGGTAATGCCAAGCGTGCGGCAAATTTCAATGACGCGGTCAATGCCCACCTGCTGACCCAAAACAATTGCCGGAATGTTACGGGACGTGGCAAGCGCCATCCGCATCGACATCGGCCCCATAAACGTGCGATCGTAGTTTTGAGGCGTGTACCATCCCATGCCATCGCGATAGCTGACGGGGGAGTCATTAATCACCGAATCAGGGGTATAGTTGCCACTGGCATAGGCGGCATAAAAGACAAAGGGCTTAAAGGCAGACCCGGGCTGGCGCATCGCTTGGGTGGCGCGGTTAAATTGACTGCGATTGTAGTCCACGCCTCCCACCAATGCCTTCACGTAATGGGTACGGGGATCAACGGCTGCCAAGGCAAGCTGATCAGCGCGAATGCCACTGGCGCGGAGCGTCGAGAAGCCCCGTTGCACCGCTGCTTCAGCCATTTTCTGGAGATCTGCATCCAAGCTACTTTGTACCCGCATACCACCGCGAATGACGGCTTCGCGGCCAAACTGCTGCGTGAGCTCTTGTAGCACGGCATCGGTAATCCAAGGACTGCGACTGCGCTGAAAGGAGGTAATTTCCCCCAATTCCAGCGTCTCTTGGGCAGCGGCACTCGCCTCTTGGGGGGTAATCCAATTCAGTTCCACCATGCGATCTAGCACGAGTTGCTGCCGCTCCTTGGCGGTCTCAAAATCGACAAAAGGACTAAAGGCTTCTGGTGCTTGAATAATCCCAGCCATCATCGCCGCTTCGCCGAGGGTGAGATCCGCTGCTGATTTTTTGAAGTAACTTTGAGCCGCCGTTTGAACGCCGTAGGTATTATGTCCCCAATACACCTGATTGAGGTACATTTCCAGAATTTGATCTTTGCTAAAAATTTGCTCAAGGCGCATGGCCAAGACCGCTTCGGCCACCTTGCGGCTCAAGGAGCGATCTGGCGAGAGGAAGAGGTTTTTGACTAATTGCATCGTTAAGGTGGAGCCTCCCTGTGCCGTGCGACCCGAGGTCAAGTTCACTAGGAGGGCACGGGAAATACCAATGGGGTTGATGCCGCGATGCTGATAAAAACTACTATCTTCGATCGCCATCACCGCCAGCTTTAGGTTCGGAGAAATTTGATCAAGGGGCACCACCTCGCGATTTTCTTCATCGTGGAGACTCACCAGTAGGGTGCCTTTAACATCATAAATATGGGTGGTTTCGCTGGGAATGTAGCCCCGCAGCGATCGCACATCGGGGAGGTTACGAAAGCTAATGGCTAAACCAAGGAGGCCACCTCCCAGGGCTGCCGAGCCAAGGGTCATCCCCACCCAAAAGGTGCGGTTGGCAATACGGAGAACGCCACGCCAAAAGTTTTCGTCCTGCGGTTGCGTCCGGGGGCGCTGCTGGCCAAGGGTAGTGGTTGACACGGCGGTAACGTCCTCACTCCTAACTGAGGAATTGGCAGGTGAGCATTGAGGAATACGGCAGAAGATGCCTAGCGATCGCCATTGATTGTTATCATAGCCATCCTAGGCCAAAAATGTTCCAGCCAAACGTGACTGATTAATCATCAATGAAAATGTGTGCAGATGAACTTGCGGGAACGCTTGTCCGCTTACAGCGGGGTGTTGTGGAAACTTTTCCCCATGTCCCCAATTCCAATGACCCACGGGAAAATCTTTGGGCGGCGCTTTGCCAAGGCGATCGCCCCTTGCGGATCAAACTAGGTATTGATCCCACCGGCAGTGACATTCATCTTGGCCACAGTATTGTCTTGCGCAAATTACGCCAGTTTCAAGATGCGGGGCACTGTGCGGTGCTGATTATTGGGGACTTTACCGCCCAAATTGGGGATCCCACCGGCAAGTCAGAAGTACGGCAGCAACTTTCGCCGCAGGATGTTGCCCGCAATGTGCAAACCTACCTTGACCAAGTGCGACCGATTCTTGACTTTGAGACCCCCGGGCGATTGGAAATTCGCTACAACTCCGAGTGGCTAGCAAAGCTGGATCTGCGCCAAATTCTGGAATTACTGGGCACGATGACCGTAGGGCAAATGTTGGCGAAGGAGGGCTTTGCCGAGCGCTACACCAAAGAAACGCCAATTTTTTTGCACGAGTTTCTCTATCCGTTGATGCAAGGCTACGACTCGGTGGCGGTGGCCGCAGATGTGGAACTTGGCGGTACGGATCAAAAGTTTAATATTGCCGTGGGTCGCGATCTGCAACGTCACTTCGGCTTGCCGACGGTGCAGTTTGGCTTGCTGATGCCGATTCTCATTGGTACCGATGGCGTACAGAAAATGTCCAAATCCCTAGGGAATTACGTGGCACTGCGGGAATCTGCTGCCAGTATGTACTCCAAGCTGGAGAAAATTCCCGATGCCCTTGTGACTCAGTACATCGAACTGCTTACCGATCTGCCCCTTGATACGCTGCCCCCAAATCCCCGCGATCGCCAAAAGGCGCTGGCGCTTGAGGTGGTTAGCCAGTACCATGGTCGCGACTTGGCACTGCAAACCCAAGCGGAACTGGCCGCTATTGTCACCCAAGGCCAAACTGCACAAGCGGGTTCGATTCCCGAGTGTTCTTTAAGTCAATTTACGTTCCCCGTCAAGCTGACCTATGTTCTGAGTCAAACGGGTTTGTGCCCCAGCAGTAGTGAAGCGCGGCGGCAAATTCAAGGGGGGGGCGTGCGCCTCAACAGTGAAAAAGTGACGGATGTTGACTTTACCCTGAAGGCACCAGAGACCTACGTGAACCAAGTCCTCCAAGTCGGCAAGAAAAAGTTCCTGCGCTTTGTGCCCTAGGGAATCTGTCAGGATAGAAGGGAGAGGGCAAGCAGCGGAGACCACCGGATGAGTGAACAGGAGTTTCAAGCCAAGGTACTCAGTGAGTTACAGGCACTACGTACAGATGTAGAGAGCATCCGCATTGTGACGGCGATCGCCCACCAAGGTAGCTAGGACACCCTCATTAATGCCAAGATTCCTGACCCAGCATCGGCAATGGCTTAAGATCATGGCGCGGGCGCTCTTCGTCATCATGGGTGCCAGCCTAGTGATCCTCATGTCAGCAGCACAAGGCTTAGGGAGTAGTGTGACAAAAACAGTTTTGGAGAATGGTTTAACGGTTCTGGTAAAGGAAATTCCGACCGCGCCAGTGATCAGCCTACAGGTGTGGTATCGGGTGGGGTCGCGCCACGAGCCCAAAGGACAAAATGGCATTGCCCACCAGTTGGAGCACCTGATGTTTAAGGGCACTGACACCCGTCCTGTCCAGTTTGGCCAGTTGTTCAATGCGCTGGGTAGTGTCTCAAATGCCTTCACCAGCTACGATATGACCGCTTACTACCACACCGTGAGGGCAGATCAGCTTGAGGCACTGCTCATTCTGGAGGCAGATCGGCTGCAACATACGGCCATTACGCCGACGGCGCTTGAAAGTGAAAAGCGGGTGGTGATTTCCGAGCTCCAAGGTTACGAAAATAGTCCAGAATATCGCCTCAGTCGCGCAGTCATGGCAGCACTCTATCCCCAGCATCCCTATGGCTTGCCGGTGGGGGGCACCGCTACCGATGTGGAGCAGTTTACCCTCGGCGAGGTGAAAGATTTTTACCGCCAGTACTACCGACCCGATAATGCTGTCTTGGTGATTGCTGGGGATGTGCGCCCCTCTGAGGCACTGCAACTGGTCAAAAAGACGTTTGGTCAAATTCCTCGGTCATCGCAGCCTCTACCGGCAAGTTTGCCGCCTGCCCTGCCCACCGCCCGTTCCCAGCGCATTACCCTACGCGAACCCGGCAGTGCGCCGCTACTGCAACTGGTGGTGCCGATTCCGGCGCTGAGCCATGGGGATATTCCCGTGCTGGAGGTGGTGGATATGCTCCTGAGTGGGGGACGCAGTTCCTTACTCTACCAAGGTCTTGTGGAAACGGGACAAGCAAGCTCCGCTTACTCCTACAGTGCGGCGCTGCAAGCAGGGGGTTGGTTTGAAATTGGGGCGATCGCCGCGCCGGAGCAATCCTTAGCCACGCTTGAAGCCACCATTAGCCAAATACTCGACCAATTGGCACAGGTGCCCCTGAGTGCTCCAGCCCTCCAACGCGCCAAACAACAACTGAAGGCCAACTTTGTCCTGCGCAACCGCGATATTGATGCCCAAGCCAGTCAACTGGCCAATGATGAGGCAGTCGCTGGAGATTATCGCTATAGCGATCGCCTCTTGGCGGCCATTGAAGGGGTCAGCGCTGCGGATGTGCAGCGGGTGGTGCAAACCTACTTTGGGCGCGATCGCTGGGTGGTGGGGGAATTTATTCCCAGTGAGTTCGCCGAGGTGGAATTATTGGGTCGGGGGGGCACCCAAACCACGGAGCACAACCTTTTGGGGGATCCGGTGGATCCTGACATGATTGCCGCCTATCTCCCTCGATCAACAGCCCGTCAAGGGGCGATCGCGCCCACCACCGCCGTCGAGACTGTTACCCTCAAAAATGGCCTGCGGGCGTTGCTCCTAGTGGATCGCAGTACGCCTACCGTAACCTTGGCTGGGCGGGTGAATGCAGGCACCGCCTACGACCTCCTCACCCAACCCGGCGTGGCCAACCTGACAGCTGCCAATTTGCTCAATGGCACCCGCAGCCAAGATGCCTTAGCCCTTGCCCAAACCCTTGAGGATCGCGGCATTAGTCTAGAGTTCAGTGCCTTTCGGGATGGCGTTGATATTGAAGGCTATGCCTTGGCCAGCGAACTGCCAACGCTGCTGAATACCCTCAGCGATGTCCTGCAAAATGCTACTTTCCCAGAACCAGACTTCCAACGGAGTCAGCAACGCTATCTCACCGCCCTCAGCTTGGAGGCGGATGACCCAGTCCGTTTAGGGCGCCGCGTTTTTCAAGAAACCCTCTACCCTCCGAATCATCCGCTGCATCCCTTTGCCACACCCGAGTCAGTGCAAGCCATTACGCCAGAGCAGATCAGAACGTTTTACCAAGCCGCCTATGCGCCGGATCAGACGATTTTGACACTGGTGGGAGATTTTGACCCTGCCCAGGTGCGATCGCTGCTCAATGAGCTCTTTGGGGCGTGGCAACCGGCAGCGGATCCTCTTGCCCTACCGTTTCCAACAGTGACACCGCCACCCGAAATTCTCTTCAAGAATGCCGTCATTCCGGGCAAACCCCAAGCCATTACTTACCTTGGTACCCTCGGCATTGATCGCCGCGATCCGAGGTTCTATGCGGCCATAGTGATGAACCACCTCCTCGGGGGGGATACCCTTGCCAGTCGTTTGGGAACTGAAATTCGCGATCGCCAAGGACTCACCTACGGCATTTACAGCTTTTTTGCCGCCAGTAGCCAAGCCGGTCCGTTCTTGATTCAGTTGCAAACGGCACCGGAAGACACTGCTGCCGCAATTCAGGCCACACTGCAACTGCTGCGGCAGGCACGCGCTCAGGGCTTTAGTGCCGCAGAGCTCACTAGCGCCAAGCAGAGCTTAAGGAATAGCTATGTGGTGGAATTGGCCAGTGTAGATGTCGTGGCTCGCACCCTCTTGGGGAATGCCAGTGTGGATTTACCACCGGAGGAACTGCAAGCCTTTGGCGATCGCCTTGAGGCTGTTACCCTTGAAGAAGTCAACCAAGCGCTGCGGGAGATCATTGACCCCGATCGCCTCGTGATTGTCACCGCAGGTCCGGCTGTGACCTTTACCCCCCCCTCCCCATGAGTGACCTCAGCCTCTACCTCTATCAGCTTGAGCAGTGGGTTAACCAGTGGGTTCTCAGCCAACTGAGTGATTTAACCGTCCTCAGTCTGGGGATTGTCTTTTTAGCCGGTTTACTGACCAGCCTGACCCCCTGCACCCTCTCGATGCTGCCCATTACCGTTGGCTACATTGCGGGCTATGCCGCCAAACAAAAAGGGTCAGCCGCGCGACAGTCCCTCTGGTTTGCCTTGGGCTTGGCCACAACCCTTAGCGCTTTGGGTATGGTGGCGGCGCTGGCGGGGCGGATTTACGGTCAAGTGGGCTGGGGCTTAACCATTGTCGTCAGCCTCGTAGCCATTCTCATGGGGTTAAATTTGCTTAACGCCCTCCCTTTGACCTTTCCCCGCAGTCGCTTTCTCGAAGAGTTGCCCCAGCGGGTGCCCGCCGGTTTGCAATCCTATACCTTGGGAGCCACGTTTGGGTTGGTGGCAGCGCCCTGCAGTACTCCTGTTTTAGCCACACTGTTGGCATGGGTAGCGAGCACCCAAAAGTTAGTGGTGGGCGCGGGGTTACTCTTGGCCTATACCGTAGGTTATGTGGTGCCGTTGATCCTCGTGGGGACTTTTAGCGGCCTGCTACGAACATTCCTCTCGCTGCGGCAGTGGTCTGGTTGGCTGACGACCTTCAGTGGCATCCTGCTGATTGCCTTTGGCGTGATTTCCTTGGCCATGCGACTGTAGGTAATCTAAAAACGGCGCCGGAACTCCAAGAAGCCGGTTCCTTGGCCATTGGTGCTCACCTGGGAGCCCAAGCGGATGTGCTCGTTGACCTGAAAACCCAAATTAAACCGAGTGGGGTCGGAGGGGGCGGTCAACAGTTGCAAGAGGGAGATGGAGGTAAAGTTGTTAATTTGAAAGCCGACTTCTGCCCCAACCGCTAGGGCTGGACTTGAGGACTGTGCCTTGCGCTCCGGGGGCACCACGGCTGGAAAAATGCGAAAAGAGGTACGGTTGCCAGTGGCGCGATCAATGGCCGCTTGCAGGTTGTTAAAGAGAGCAGAACCGGCAATGTTAGCCACCAAGGCCTCGCCCGTGACTTGATCTTGATCGCGACTGGTTCCTCCCCCCATTAAGGTTAATAGTTCGGCATTACTGCGAGGTGGACTACTCGAGAGTTCTAACACCGCTGGTAAATTCGTTTGAAACTGGCTGGCACGCCCATTGATGCGAGCCGTAATGCGCACGGTATTGAGGGTGCCAATACTGGTAGCAGGAGCCGTGCTAAAGTCCCCCAGCCGTGTGGTGCCCGGGGTCAACACTTCAGTGGCGGCAGCGGCAAGGGTGAGGTTTAGTTCGGGGTCGAGGCCAGCGGCGGGAGTAAAGCGAACGTAATTATCAGCTTGCCGTTGCAGTAAAAAGAGGGTGGTAAACAGGTTGAGTTGGCCGCTAGTGAGGCGGATTTCCCCTTCGGGCTGCAGGGTGTCAAGCCCCCCATTGAGGGTCAGGCTGCCTTTAGCGTTTAGGTTCAGAAAAGGTGCACGGGTCACTCGCAAATTATCCACAAGTTCGATGTTGAAGTTGTCAAAGACCGGTGGCTCAAAGAGGGGATTGGTGGCAACGATTGCGCCGTTGCCATTGCCTAAGCCAGCGATCGCCCCCAGATCCAGACGTCCGCGACTCAGTTGCACCGTACCGCCAATATTGGGACTAAGCAGGGTATCGGTAATCACTAACGAGCCATTCACGATTCCTTGGTAGATGTTGTTGGCATTCACCTGAAGCTGATTGATGCTAATGGTGAGAGGAGTTGCGGCATCGGGATCGGTGGCACTCAGGGGAGTTTGCAGTGGCAGTACTCCCGCCATACGAATCTGGCCTTGGCTAAACAGTCCTTGGACACCATCCACCCGCAGGCGATCGCGATCAAAACGCACCCGGGCGCTCAGATTGGTGAGGGGAGCCGTAAAAGTAGTCGTTTTCAACACGGCATCATCCACGCTGAGGACACCGTTGATCACGGGCTGCCGCCAGGTGCCCCGCAATTGAGCTTGCAAGACACCTTTCCCCTGCTGCCACTGCACCTGATCAGTAAACACGTTAATTAATGAAAGCCCTTCATCTTTTACTGCCACATCCAGCGCCAGTTGTTGATCGGCCATCGGCTCCGGATCAAGGGGGTAACGGAGGGGCACCGAGCCGGTAATGGTGAGGGGTTCCGGCGTGTCAAAACGGGCGATCGCCTGCAGCGTCAAACGATTCTGACCGTAGCGGAAGCGGGCATTTGCCGCCGTGAGGGGACGTTGATTGAGGCGAGCATCGGCCAAGAAACCTTCTCCCACCAGCAGGGGTTGCTGCCACGTACCGGTGAGGACGGCGTTGCCATTGATAGTTCCCTCCAGATCAATGCCGGGTGGCAACAAACTGGCAAAGGTATGAATGGGAAACTGTTGCAGGCTAAGCTGCGCCTTCTGATGGCGGCCACCGATGATGCCATTGAGTTGCAGTTGGCCACCATTAGCCACCACCTCCATCGTAGAGAGCACTAGCTGATCTTGAGCAAACCGCCCGCGACTGAAAAAGCGCTCCACCGCATAGGTTCCCCACTGCCAGTCTTGTCCTGCCAGATCAAAACTGGCCACCAGTCCGGATTGGGGTGTGAAGTTGAGGGCAACTTGCCCCCGGAAACTTCCCTGCAGATCCCGCAGCGGTGGAATTAATTCTGGCCGCCGCACGAGGGCTGCTTGGGCTTGCAGCATTTCAATTTCAGCAAGGCGGCGAATTTGAGTCAGCAGCAGGGCATCTGGTCCTTGACCTGCAGTGGGGGTTCCCAAGTCCGCAGCCGTCCCATCAGCTTTAGGGGCATCCAGTCCTAAAACCGTGGCTAAGCTGGTCAGGTCTTCTAAATGACCTTGGGCAATGTCCAGTTGCGCCGTTAAGCGTTCTGGCTGCACATCAGCGCTAAAGAGGTAACGACTTGTCCCTTTGTGCAACTCCCCCTGCCCTAAGCGCAGACGGTTGGGGGCAAGGGCAAACTGAACATCGAGGCGATCGCCCCGCCATGCGCCTAGCCCTGGTCGTTCAACCCTCAAGCGACCTTGGCCCGTGAGCCCCCCCTGCAAGTTCAATTCCCCGGAGGCGGTCCCGGCAAGAATCGCCGTTTCTGGCAGTTCTGGTGGCGTGATCCGCAGCCACTCAATCGGAAACTGCTGCAGGGCAATGGCAAAGCGATCAGCGTCCCGTTGTCCCACCAGCCGTGCTTGTTGTTGCTGAATCTCAAAAGACTGCGGCAACCAGTTCTGATCCAAGCGCACCGCGAGGCGATCGCCTCCCCCTTGCAGTTGCAAGAAGCCCCCCCGTTGCTGCTGGAAGGCAACCGTCCCCGTCAGCAGTGGTGCAAAACGTAAATCGTTGACGGCTAACTGGCGGGTTTGCAGCCTTCCCCGAAACTGGAGGGCATCTAAGGTACCGCTAAGCTGGCCTTGGAGACTGCTGGTACCGGCGATCGCCAGCGGCATGGGCAACACTGGCGCTAACAGTCCCTCTAACCGGTTGAGCGCAAGATTGTTGGCTGCAATTGCCAGCCGAACTTCCCCCAAGCGCAGCGCATTCACATCCACATCAATCGTGCCTTGGGCTTGCACCTCTCCTAGGGCGGCCTCCTCTACCCTTAACTGTTGGCCATCCCAGCCCAGCCGTGCCTGCAGGGTATCCCCTGTGGGGGTGGGGCTAACTTTGAGCGTGCCTTGAGCCGTCATCGTGCTCAGGCTCAACTGATCCACCCGTCCTTGGGCGATCACTCCACCGTCTAAAAACCCTTGGAGTTGGGGGCTAAACTGGCGTAGCGCCACATTTTCAGCCGTTGCCGCCAGTTGCCAGCGTCCACCGCGAGCTTGCGCCTGCCCCTGCACCCGACCATAGGGCAATTGCACCTGAAACCTTGGCACCAACAGTTCGGCTTGACTGACGCGAGCCATACCGCTGAGGGGATACTGAGCCGTCGGCAGCTCAAACACCGCTTCTGCCAACCATGTTTCGGGGGCCGCCAACTCTCCGCTCAGCGCCACTTGGGCAAAGCCTTCCCCCAAAGCGATGGGGGGGGGTATTTCATAGGCAGTTGCCAGTGCCTCCAAACCAACCTGCCGTACTTGAGCACGCCCTTGGAAGCGTCCCGTTGGCAACACCGCCAGATCAGCGGACAGGGTGCCACCATCGGCAAATGCTGCTGAAGCATTAGCAATTTGCAACCCCTCCAAGGAGGCCACAAAAGGAATGGCTACGGATTGCAGCCGGAGTTGATCCACCTGCAATGGGGTCTGACTCCGCAATTCTCCGGCAACTTGGGGGTTGTTGAACTCTCCGCGAATGGCCAGCCGCGGCACATGCACTTGACCGCTCAGTGGTACTGGCGGCTCCAGTTCCAAAGCTGACAGGGTGGTTGCCACATCGAACTTGCCCACTTCCGCATCAATCTGCCAGCCCGTTCGCAGTCCCACCGTCCCTTTGGCTTGCCACTTCACATTTGCCACTTCCGCGCGCAGATCGTGCACGCGGGCTTGATCTCCTTGCAATTGCACATGGGCATTTACATTTTTCAGTCCTTGGGGCAACTCAGTGCTGCGCAGCGCCGCTCCCCGCAACCACAGTTGGCCAGTGATGTCCGGAGTATCCGTCAGCGGTAAGGCAAGGGTGAGCTGGCCATCTAGCCGTCCCTGCTCCACTACCAGCGTTTCCGGTAAAAAATCGTTGAGGAGGGCAACAGCAATATCTTTACCGCGGATCTGCAGCGTGCCGGTGCGGGTGGGTTGGTTCCACTCTCCCTCTAAGCGCCACTGTCCGCCAGCCGCTAGCCGCCCCTCAAGGTGACCCCGCAGGGCAAGCGCCTCAATGTTGGGGTTGAGGTTAAGGCTACCGTGAATCTGCTCCAGTTGGTAGGACTCCCCTTGAAAGGGCTGAACCAGCACCGAGCCATTGCGGATGCGTAGGGAGAGCTCACCAATTTGAAACGGGGTCTCCTGATCTGCTGGTAGCGTGAATTCGGTTCGCCACCACTGTCCTTTGCTGTCTTGAACAACGGTAATCTGCGGTTGCTGTAGGGTAATGCCAATGCTTAATTTTTGCCCCGTAAGCAGTTGCCATAGGTTAAAGGAAACCTCAATCCCTTCGAGGGTAGCACTGTCAGGCTCCACCTGCTCGGCATCGCGATAACTAGGAATTTCGGAAGGGCCAAAGCGAATCCTGTTGAGACCCACGGACTCGACATCGCCAATCTGCACAGGACGATTTAGGCGTTTTTGCAGTTGTTGGCTAATTGCGGGTGCCAGCTCGTAGTTGACAAACCACCAAGCCCTGACACCGCCAGCGATCGCCCCCACACTCACCAGCGCGATCGCGGTTCCCCAAAAGCGTTGATGACGACCCCAGCGAAATCCCTGCGATGGCTGTGTCATGATTGCCCACTCCCTCACACCGTGCCAGTTGTCCTACCGGCTTCATGCTAATACGGCAGATTAGCAGTTGTCTTGCGGATTTGAGCGCTGCAATTAGCGGTGTTGCACAAGCCAGCTCAATAGCCCTAAAACCGCCACAACCCCATAGAATGTGCTCACCACCCGCAGTTCCGACCAGCCGCCCAATTCAAAATGGTGGTGCAGGGGTGCCATGCGCAGGAGCCGTTTACCGACACCATCGGGCCCTTTAGTGGCTTTGTAGTATAGGACTTGACTGATGACCGACAGAGATTCCACAAAAAATAAGCCGCTGACGATCAATAGCTCCCATAATTGCTGACTGACTAGCCCTAAGCCCGCCAGCACTGCCCCTAGAGCCAAGGAGCCGGTGTCGCCCATAAAGACGCGGGCGGGGTGATGATTGTGCCAGAGAAACCCCAAACAGGCGCCACTCATTGTGGCTGCTAAAATTTGCAGATCGGGATGCGCCCCCATCACAGTTGCTAGTGCCAACAGGGCGATCGCCGCTGTGCCTGCCGCCAGACCATCTAACCCATCAGTGAGGTTTAAGGCATTCCCTTCCGCCATGGGCACAAAAATCGCTAAGGGAATAAAGCCAATGCCCAGGGGCCAAACCCAACCCCACGGCGCAGTAATGGTGGTGACCTCCGGTTGGTGCCCCACAAGCCATGCACAGAAACAGGTGGCACCGATAGCTTCTAAAAGTAACCGTAGCCGTGCCGACAACCCCTTGTTGGATTTGCGCCGCAGAACTTGCCAGTCATCCCACCAGCCAATGGCGGCAAACCACAACGCCAGCAGGGCGATCGCCCCCACTGCCCCTGAGAGCGGTCTCAAGGCCAAAGCAGCCCAAACAACCCCTAAGAGCAACCCTGTCGGCACAAAAAAAATCCCCCCCATTGTCGGCGTTCCCGATTTTTTCAGGTGGGATTGCGGGCCATCTTCACGGATCACTTGCCCCGTCCTGAGCTGTCGCAGCAGGGGCACCACCCCTGTGCCAATTGTCACTGTGAGGCCGAAACTGACTAGCAGCGGCAGTGTTAAGGTTTGTAGCGGTGCTTGCCAGCGAGCAAGACCAGTATCATAGGCCACAGATGCCATGAGCAGCGCCACACCTAGCAGGCTAAAGAGCCCCCGCCCGCTCACCTGCGGCACCACAACCCTGTTTGTTCGGGGCATTGTTGCTTTACCAGCGCATTACTCTAGAAAATTCGGCGCGTCTGGGCACTTATTCATCTAAGCCGAGATCATCGTCTTCTTCAAAATCGGTAACACTATCACTGACAAATTCTTCAATTTCTCCCATGTCGTCCAAGCTAGTTTCGATGATGGGGTCAGCTTCATTGCCATCGCGGGCAATAAACCGTCCGGTTTGCTGGAGCCATTCAAGAATCGAGCGATCAGAGCGCCCTGCCGAAGTTAGATTCTTTTGGGAGATGGGTTCTTCGTACAAGGAAGGATTGTATAGGGTCATAGACGACAAGTGTAGTCTCACGTATTACTCGCCATCCTTTATCCTAGCCTGATCAGACCGCGTTTGCGATCGCAGCATAACCAGTGCCCCTCAGGGAACGAGCCATCTTGGCAAGTGGCACATTTCTTGGAACTGATCTAGAGTAGATGCGTCACTAAAGATAATAAATTCAAAGTACTGTTACACGAGGGATTTTTATGCGGATGTCAACCATTAGCCTTCTCAGTTTTAGTTATTTATCCCTTGGTGTAGCAGGTGGGGCGATCGCTACTCCCTATCCACCGGAAGTAGTTTCCCGGTTTACCACTGAATGTACAACGGCCTTAAAGGAACAGGTGCCGCAAATGGCCAATTATGGTAACGCCTACTGCACCTGTGTCATCAATGAGTTACAGGCCTCCCTGTCCTTGGATGAGTTCAATGCCATTGGCCAGAATGTCCAAGCCAATGCCAGCCCCGAAGTGCGGCAAATGCTCACCAATACGGCGCAAACTTGCCTCCAGCGGGTTACCCAGTAGAGACCTAAGAAGATCCCTACTGGCCTCGTTTTGCTAAACGGTACTGAGTTGCTCTGCAACAGCCGCCTTGAGGGCATCAACCTTGTCGAGCTTTTCCCAAGGCAAGTCAAGATCGTTGCGGCCAAAATGACCGTAAGCGGCCACTTCTTGATAAAAACGGCCATTGCGATCGCCCGGCAAATGACACAGGCCAAAGGCTTGAATAATGGCAGCCGGTCGTAAATCAAAGTGGGTTTTAATGAGCTCCAAAATTTGCTCCGTTGCTACCTTGCCAGTCCCGAAGGTATCCACAAAAATGCTCATCGGGCGGGCAACACCAATGGCGTAACTAATCTGGAGCTCACACTTCTCGGCCAGTCCTGCCGCCACAATATTTTTAGCAATGTAGCGAGCCATGTAAGCCGCACTGCGATCTACTTTGGTTGGATCCTTACCGGAAAAGGCACCACCGCCATGACGGGCATAGCCGCCATAGGTATCCACCACCAACTTGCGCCCCGTCAATCCTGAATCGCCCTGCGGTCCGCCAATAACGAACTTACCGGTCGGATTTACCAAAAACTTAGTATTGCTGTCGGGCTGAATTGTTAGATCAGCAAATACCGGCAGCACCACAGCCTGCCACAGGTCTTTCTTGATTCTGTCTTGAATCTGCGCCTCATCCCTTAGGTCATCGATGGTGGGAGCATGCTGGGTAGAAATCAAAATGGTGTCAATGCCAACGGGACGACCATCCTCATAGATCACCGTCACTTGGGTTTTGCCATCAGGGCGCAGGTAGGGCAGTTGCCCCGTTTTGCGAACGGCTGCTAAGCGCCTTGCCATGCGATGCGCCAAGCTAATGGGGAGGGGCATATATTCTGGCGTTTCATTGCAAGCATAGCCAAACATAATGCCCTGATCACCAGCCCCAATGCGATCCAGTTCTGCATCACTCAGTTGCTCCCGCGCTTCTTGAGCCGTATCCACACCACGGGCAATATCTGGCGACTGCTCATCCAAAGCCACGAGGACAGCACAACTATTGGCTGCAAAGCCGTTTTCAGCGTCGGTGTAGCCAATCTCTTGGATTTTTTGGCGGGCAATCTGAACATAGTTGACTTGCGCTTTCGTGGTAATTTCACCCGTAATTAGCACCAAGCCCGTATTCACCACCACCTCTGCTGCTACCCGACTCTGGGGGTCTTGCGTCAGCAGCGCATCGAGAATAGCATCGGCAATTTGATCACAGATTTTATCTGGATGCCCCTCAGTCACCGATTCCGAACTGAATAAGTAACGCAAAATCACACTCCTGTTGCGTCATGAAAGGATCTCTGTAGAACAGGGGAATCGTCTGAGCACGCCTACGACGGGAAGACCTTTCCAGCCATTGTGCTTTTGCGATCGCCCCCGTTAAATTTAGCTACAGATTATAAATTCAAGAATTATACCCTGTTTTTGAGAACCTACGAGTAGTTGCACAACAGTGCGCCAGTTGTAGATCAGAACTGGATAGGTACGGGTTGCCGAAGTGCAGAGTAGGGATTTTCTCCCTTGGCGATCAGGGATCGGTTGATTACCTTTGGGGTAGCGTCAGGAATGTCCTAACAACTTTGGGAGTTTAGAGCGCTCCCTTGACTGTGTTCACAACCTCTTGAACATTCTCATTGGTTTTGACCAACAATTCACAGGAGGCAATCTGTGATACTGTTCTTTGCAAGCGTTTTCTCGATAATGATCACCGGAAAGGTGCTCTAGAATGGTTGGCAATCTAGAGTTCTACCGATGTTTTTAATTTTTCTTTAGTAGTTATTCATTTGAAGGTGTATTTATGCAATCAGTCCCAACTGCCATCCGTAAAGCAAAAAATACACTCCCAAGAGCCTTTGCTGCACCTCAGCCCCAAATTCCTGCTCGTCAGCCGATTGCACTGATCTCTGTTCATGGTGATCCGGCTGCATCTGTGGGGCATGAGTCGGCTGGGGGACAAAATATCTATGTGCGGCAACTGGGGGAAGCCTTAGCTGCAGCAGGTTGGCAAGTGGATATGTTTACGCGCAAAGTGAGTCCTGAGGATGCCGATATTGTTGAGCATACTCCCCATTGTCGCACGATTCGTCTGGAAGCAGGACCGATCACCTATATCCCACGGGAGAACCTTTTTGAGACGTTGCCAGCGTTTGTTGAGGCATTTAAGGCTTACCACAGAAAATTTGGCTATCCCCTAGTACACACCAACTACTGGCTCTCCGGCTGGGTGGGGTATCAGTTACGGCAACAGTTCCACTTTCAGTGGCTGCACACCTATCACTCCCTTGGGGCTGTCAAGTATCAGGTAGAGTCCGAACAGGGGAACCGCGATGAAACCCGTCTATGGGTTGAAAAAACCATTCTCGAAAATGCTGACTGTGTCATTGCCACGAGTCCCCAAGAAGAAACGTACCTGCGATCGCTCGTTTCAACGAAGGGGCACACGCGGCTCATTCCCTGTGGGACTGACTTGAGCTTATTTTATCCCTTACCTGAAGCACGATCCCGTTTACAAGTGAACCCCTCAGAGCCTTTAATCCTCTACGTGGGACGCTTTGACCGCCGTAAAGGCATAGAAACGTTGGTGGCGGCGATGGCTCAGGTACCCCAAGGACACCTGCTCATTGTTGGCGGCAGTCATCCCCAACGCCGTGATGGGGCAGAGCGGCGCCGCATTGAAGGACTGGTGCACAGCTATGGCTTGGGCGATCGCGTCACTTTTGTCGGTGAAGTCCCCCACGAAGAGCTGGTGACTTACTACAGTGCTGCCAACATGTGTGTCGTGCCAAGCTATTACGAGCCCTTTGGCTTGGTGGCGATCGAAGCGATGGCCTGCGGTACCCCCGTCATTGCTTCTGCCGTGGGTGGGTTGCAGTTTACTGTTGTGCATGAGGAAACAGGTTTACTGGTGCCGCCCCAAGATGCCACTGCCTTGGCGGCTGCTATTCAACGGCTGATTGATCAACCCGAGTGGGCACGCACCCTCGGAGCCAATGGTCGCGAGCGAGTGGTTGCCCAGTTTGACTGGCAGGCGATCGCTTTGCAAATGGGTGAACTTTACCGTCAACTCTTTGCAGCTTCCCTGATGGGCATTCCCAGTCGCTTAACCGCCCTCAACCGTACCGATACGCTAGCGGCGATGGATGCCGTTGCCGCCAGTTCGAGAGCTTCCCTTGCCTCCTAGGCAACTGGGCTTGAGTCTATTGTGTCGAGGTTTCTGGGTCAGACATTGGCATTGTTGCGTAGTCATGCTAGGATAAAAATCCTGACAAGGGCTTGTAGCTTAGTGGATTAGAGCGGCTGACTACGGATCAGCAGGTCGGGGGTTCGAGTCCCTCCAAGCCCGTTGAAGAACAATATCAAGGATTAGATGGACGAGTTTCTGGCTTGGGCGATCGCCAACGGTTCGTCGCTTCACGACAGTAGTACTTCATCTGAGAAAAGCCACAAACCTAGCATTCCCGCAATAATTTAAGGTACTGGGCATTGATTTTCTTAACATCAAATAACTTCACCGCCATTTGACGACTGTTGTAGCCCATGCGGGGGATAAGATCAGGATTGTCAATAAAACGCTGCATTGCCTTGATCAGGGCAGGAACATCCCGCGGTGGAATCAGAAAACCATTGTGCCCATCTATAACGGTTTCCCGACATCCCGGAACATCGGTGGTAATGATGGGTCGTCCCATGGCCATTGCTTCTTGGGTACTGCGAGGAACCCCCTCTCGGTACGAGGGCAGGACAAAAACACTGGTTGCTGGTAGGTAGGCTTTAACATCGACAAAACCGAACCACTCAACTACCCCTGAAGTAACATACGGGTCTATCTGCGATTGGCATAAGCTCCCCGGATTCGTATCGAGCCCGCCGATAAGCCAGAATCGAATGTGTGGATAGATTGTTTTTAGATATTTCGCAGCTTCCAAAAATTCAAGGATGCCTTTTTCAACAAGTAATCTTGCAACAAGGGTAAACGTTAGTGGATCAAGGTGCGGTTGACAAAATGACCACTTATCAAGGTTAATGCCAGTTCCTCCAATCACTAGCGTCTTCTCATCCTTCAGACCACAGAGTTTAGAGATTTCAGTGCAATCATCTTGATTCTGAAAAATAACCTTATCTGCAAGAGGTAGTGTCAACTTGTAGAGAAAGACTAAAACATCTTTGAGGGGCTTATCAGCCGATTCAGGAGTGGGCGTGAATGCATAGCCTAATCCAGTAAATAATGCCAATCGTGATTTTATACCCGCAAAAGTGGAGGCCAACAAACCCCATATGATAGGCTTTGAACTAATTGCCAGCATATAATCAGGATTGATTATTTTCATGAGTTTGATCAATGAAAACAAGGCTTTAATATCATCGAGGGGATTCGTACTATTGCGAATGAGATAAAAATCATGGCACACTGCACCAAGAGCTGTTAGTGCTGCTCGTTCTGAATCAGAATAATCTGGAGCCAAACAATGAACGGTTAAGCCAGCAGCAGAAAAATCTGCAACTAGCTCACCCCGAAAGTTGAGTAACATCCGAGCACTGTTACACAGTAACACGATTGACCGTGGTCGAAAATAAGCGTTATCAGAGAAAGATTGCACCGTCATCTTAGATAAAGGGATACATGCGATAAGGCAACCATGCAAAGGCATGATCTGCAAATTGCAACCACACCCATAGTACTGCGAAACTGTAGGCAATCACGAGAAGTAGCCAACGAAAAAATAGCTCCCGTTGTTTTGGAAAGAAAAGATAAGGTAAGTTCCCGAAAACATAGAGCTGAATGGGAATCAGATATAAACCGAGGCGATCGGCAACTGTAGATGAACCTGTTAACAGTAGTGCAAGTGAAAAAATAACCAGCCAAGATAATGCCAAATAAACCTTTGGGGAACGCGTAAAAAAGTTCTGCCCCCTATAATATTCTAGAAGAAATATAAATGCTGGAAAAAGGTTCATTGTCAACCTAATGAGGGCTCCCGAAGACTGCATTTGGGCTTCTATATATCCACCAATAAATTCCTGAGATAGCACTGATGCCGTTACTAAAACAAACAAACCTAGGATAAGCAGCAAGACAAAGTTAATTATCTTTCCTGATTCGATTGCATTAATTGATAGAATCAAAAGTGGAATGAGAAGAAAAAAGATAGCTGTCTTGTGAAAAAGAAATGCTAAAAATAAGTAGGCAGAAAACTTTCGTTTATTTTTATCAGCAAGTGCTAGCAGCGCTAACATGCCAAAACCAATAGCAGCGGCTTGACGATTATACCCCATGGCAACTACTGTGGTCAGGTAGGGGAAAGCAACACTTAAGCCAAGGTAAGGATTTTTTAATCGATTGCAAAAGGTAAAAAGACCGGAAACAAAAATAACTGCGACGCAGAGGTTGACAAAGTAGATGTCTTGATTGAAGGCAATAGCCAGCTTGTTGAGCCAGTGATAACCTAGGTCATTAAAAATAGCTTCGTAGCCAAACCAAGGTTCAAATCTTGCTCTTTCTAGAATAAAAAGATAGTTTCCCCAATCCCCGCCAACTTCAAACCTTAGTCCGATGAAAAGGACATACACAGCATAAAGAAATCCTTGATACCAGCGTGGCACTTCAATGATTGCTGGAGTCAACGTTAGGAAGAAAACAAAAATATATGGCAGCATTTTGTGGTATTACACGGCTCGGGTTGGCGATCGCCCTGCCTGAAAGATTAGCATACCTTAAACGGATCGCTTCCTTAGGTTGTGCAAGCTAAAGACGTGATTGAGCCGCCTAGGGTTTCAACAGCTAGCCGTGAGGCGCTTGTAAATTTAGTGACCTTACCCTAGAATAATAGATCGGTTTATACGGGCGATTAGCACAGTGGTAGCGCACTTCCTTCACACGGAAGGGGTCACTGGTTCGAATCCAGTATCGCCCATTCATTTAGACGCCAAAACTTGATTATTCCAACACTGAAAGGAGTAGCTACGCGCACAGCATCGTTCTCATTAAAAAAAGGGGGATGTTACTAGCCCCCTATTTAAATAGCTAAATAGCCGCTTTAGAGATGTTTCAGCGTTGGGTAGGCTAGCAGCAATTCATCGGCGGTTAGGGTGTCGCCAAGGGCTTGGGGTTGCCAGAGAATTTCAACGGCTAAGAGGCGATCGCTCCCGATACCCCCCAGCAATTGCAAGGCTTGCCGCAGGTCTAAGTCATTGTTGATCGCAGGGAGTGTGAGTTTACCCGTAGCGGCCACAAGGAGGCTGACCACAATGTACTCACCCACGTCTTGGCTCGGGGCAAGGGTGATCTCGCGGTGCTGAATCGTTTGGCGGTAGTTGGAGAGGGTTTCTGCCGTCAGTTTGCTGCGTTCGCTCAAAGCCAGTTGATTAAAGGTGGTTTCCGCTTGCAGTAAGCGGGTGGTTTGGCTGCTGGCATGGGCATAAACCCAGTATTCTGGGTGACGCAGGAGGGCAAGGGTAGCCTCTTGGAGAACCTGGGCTAAGCCCGTTGCGGTTTGGGTATCGGCCCTTAAGGCCAGTTGGTTGAGATCCTGCTGCAGTTCCCGTGCCTGTGCTAGGAGACCCACCTGAAGGGTATGGACGGAGACAACTGGATTATCGTTTTCTGCCTCTTCCCCGGCCTCGCGAAATTGCCGAAATGCAGAAATGAGGAAGTTGGCCATCACCCCTAACAAGAGGATGGTAAACAGCCCCCCAAAGCCACCGCCAAACCCAAAGAAGGGAATTAAAAAGGGAAAGCCAATGCCACCGCCATACACCGGTTGCGAGTAACGATAGTCACTGTGGGGGACACTACGATAGGAACGAGACGGCACCGGACGGCTAAAGGAACCACCACCAATGCGACCGCCACTGCGAGCTGCCCACGCGGCTCCTGTGTCAAGGACAAGGTGTGCCACCAAAACAACAGTTAAAACAGTTGCTAAAAGAGACTTTAAGAATTGCCAACGCTTTTTCATAGTTACCGTGCCAGACTAGACTCCGCCAACAGGTGTGCTTTTTTCAGTGTACCCTTGAGCATTGAAGGAGGGGGAGGGCGGTTAACCGGCAGGGACGCTAAACCCCACTGACACGGCTGGAGTGAGGGCAAATTTACGAGCGTAAGCTGAGGATGATCTGCCATTCTTGCTCGCTGACGGGTTGCACAGAATTGTTTGAGGGCTTGCCAAGAGAAGACGCTCGGTTCGGATTTCAGGAGCCAATATCCCGCCATGGGGGGGGTCTCTAGCAACTACAGCGCAGCACATCCGCGACAGTGGCACAGTAGGGGGTTAAGCCCAAAGTCTGAGGATTGAGGAGGGTGTCATAGGTGAAGTTACGATAGTTCAGACAAAAATAGTCCCACGGTGCCATTTGAATCCGAAAGACTTTAATGAAGAAATTCACAAGGGCAGGCGTGAGGGGAATCTGAAAATAAATCCGTAGGTTATATGCTTGACAAAGCTGGGTGAGCAGCTCGTTAACGGTAATGGCTGGGTTACCCAGAGCGACCCGTTGCGGCACCGGATACTCCGGATGTTCAATGAGGTAGAGCACAACTTGGGCAATATCGCGGGCGTGGACAAAGTGAAAGCTGGCCTCCACTTTGAAGAACCGAGCCAACCAAAGCCACTTCAGTGCTTCCTTCATGCCCTGAGTGATAAAGGAAGGACGTTTGCCATCGGCGCCGCCACCAAAGACCATGGTGGGAAAGAGCTTCACGACGCGATCGCCCACGGGAAGACGGTCAATGGCCTGCAAGCACTCGTACTTGGAGCGAATGTAAGCGGTACCAAGGGTGGCAGCCTCCGGTAGGGGCGTCATCTGACGGGTTAGGATACTGGCGGTAGAAAAGTAAAAGACCCGCTGACAGCGCTGGGGGTCTAACTGTTGCAGCAGGGCACAAGTCTGCTCAAAGTTAATGGCAAAGGCATTTTTGTTGCCCCAAGCGGCAGCGGTGAGGATAACGATATCAAGGGTGGGCAGGAGGGTTGCCAAGGGGGATAAATCCCGCAGATCGCCTTGAATCACATGGACACCTGAGCGCTGCTGGGGATCGACCGTTAATTTGGCAGGGTTGCGCACAAACAGGAACAGTTCGTGATGGGTCTCGGCAATGAGCGCTTCACTGATATATTGGCCAATGCAACCGCTGGCACCGGTAATGAGAATGCGCATTAGGCAAGCGATTTCACCAGATTAAAGAGGTAGGCAACGTTTTCTTCTGGCGTGCCCTGCAGCACCCCATGCCCCAAGTTAAAGATATAGGGACCACTGCGACCACCCTCAATAATCTCAAGGGCGCGCTGCTGGAGGACAGATTGCGGTGCAAAGAGCATCACTGGATCCAGATTGCCTTGCAAGCCAATGTTAGTAGGAAATTGCTGGCGGATCGTGCCAATGTCCACCGTCCAGTCAAGGCTGACGATATCCACCCCCGTGGCGGCCATCCGATCCACAACAGCGGCGCTGCCATTGATATAGAGAATCATCGGCACATCGGGATAGACGGTTTTCACCTGCTGTACCACTTGTTTTTGATAGGGCAGCGCAAAGGTATCGTAGTCTTTGCGGCTGAGTTGTCCCGCCCAAGAGTCAAAGAGCTGCACCACTTGCGCACCGCAGTCAATTTGGTAGCAGAGATAGTCGGCGATCGCCGTGGCTAAGTGACTGAGAAACTTGTGCAGGAGATCAGGCTCGCGGTAGGCCATGGTTTTAATTTCAATGTAGTCCTTGGAGCTTTTGCCCTCAATGGCATAGGCGGCAAGGGTCCAAGGGGCACCGGCAAAGCCCAGTACTGTGGCGCGATCGCCCACTTCTTGGCGCAGGGTTGACAAAATGGGGCGGATAAAGGGGCAAGCCGCTTCCGGTTCAAGGGGATGCAGTTGTTGCACCTGCTCGAGGGTGCGAATCGGCGGATCAATAATGGGGCCTTTACTTTCAACAATATCGAAGGGAATGCCAATCCCTGGCAGGGGCGTCAAAATGTCAGAGAAGAGAATGACGCCATCGGGGGCAAAGGCACGGAAGGGCTGCAGGGAAATTTCAATCGCTAGCTCTGGAATTTCCGATCGCTCCCGAAAGGAAGGATAGCGATCGCGCAAATCCCGATAGACCTTCATATAGCGCCCAGCTTGGCGCATTAACCAAATCGGTGGACGCTCAACCCGTTCACCGCGGGCAGCACGTAGGAGTAAAGGGGTGCTCATGCTCAATGACAGTTTCCATGGTAGGCGCTGGCAGCAGGAACCTCCTCAGGACGTCTATGGGTATGCCTGAGAATGAGGCACTGACCGTTAACCTTACAATCATACCCTAGGGGCGATCGCCTCACGTCACTCATGAATGTGCTCACGACAGTACACCCATGCCGCTGGTGCTGTTGCATAATACTCCTTTTTCCAGATCGGCAGGCGGTGTTTAATTTCGTCAATGATGTAGGCCGCCCCCGCAAAGGCCTGTCGCCGATGGGGCGCTGTGGCACCCACCCACACCGCAATCTCTCCCAGTTGAAGAGAGCCATACCGATGGCAGGCGATCGCCCCCAGCAAGTCAAACCGCGCCATTGCCTCACCCACAATCCGTTCCCCCTCCTTCAAGGCAAGGCTGGCATACACTTCATACTCGAGTGCCACCACCGGTTTGCCTGCATTATGGTTGCGCACCCATCCCTCAAAGCTGACAAACGCTCCGGCAGCAAAATCACTCAAGGGACGGCTTAGAGCGCCCGGATCCAGTGGCTCAGCGGTCAGGGAAAATTGGCAAATGGTCATGCTTACCCCCCGGCCACCGGCGGAATAAATACCACCTCATCCCCCGTCTGCACAGGGGTGCCCAGTTCCACAAAGGCATCGTTAACCGCAACTTTCATCTGCTCTAGGGGTAAGGAAAAGCCGTAGCGGGCTTGCAATTCCCGATAGAGGTCGGCATAGGTACTCGCAGTCGTGGCGTACTGTTCTTTGGGAGTACCGGCCTCCTCCCGCAAGAGGGCAAAATAGCGCAGGCAGACGGTTTTGGAACTAGGCACGTTGGGCACGGACATGATGCAGGGCGTGGGTATAGTCTTCGGGGGTATTGATGTTGGCGGTAGCTGTTGCATGGGGCGGCGGAATGCGATGGCAGCCGGCTTGTTGCAGCACCTTCACCGGACAACGTTGGCCGGCGGCATGGGCTGCTTCAAATACCTCGCGGGCTTGGGGGGTATAAATGGCGCACAGGGGCTCCGGAAAGCCCTCTTGGGGATGATGATAGCAGGTGGCCACCACATCTTCGCGGTAGTGCTGGAGCAGGGGCGCCAAGGTTTGGTCGCTGAGATAGGGTAGATCACAGGCCACCACCAGCCAGTTGACTTGGGGATACGTGCGCAAGGCAGTTAAAATGCCGGCAATCGGACCTTCGCTAGGCACGGTATCAGTGAGGGTCGGCAGAGCTGCTAGGGGCGTGCCCTGCCACTGCTGCGATCGCGCCGAGAGAAAGACCTGTTCACAGTACTGGCTCAGGAGTTGGTAGAGGTACTGGGCATGGGGTTGGCCGTAGTACTCTAAGAGCGCCTTATCGCGCCCCATGCGCTCACTTTTGCCCCCCGTGAGCACCAGCCCATAAAGCGGATATTGGCCGAGGGTCTTTTTGCCACCACTTTTGGCCAACAGCCGCACCTCGCGAATGACAATGTCATGACTGAGGGCTTTGCACATGTCATAGACGGTAAGCGCCGCAACGGTCACTCCGTGCAGACTCTCCATTTCCACACCGGTGCGATCGCGGGTTTTCACCTCGCATTGCAAGCGAATGTGCAGCCGATCCTCTCGGGGCTGTAGCTCTGCTTCAAAGCGACAGGCACTAATCGGCAGGGGGTGACAAAAGGGAATGGCCTCCGCTGTGCGTTTGACGGCCATTGTGCCGGCAATGATCGCTGTTTGCAGCACGGGGCCTTTTTTTAGGCAGAGTTCGTTCCGCTCTTGGTAGGCCAGAAAGACAGGGGGCAGATCAATCAGGGCAACGGCGACGGCACGGCGATCGCTCACCTCTTTGGCGCTAATATCCACCATTTGCGGTTGCTGGTTCTCATCAATGTGGGAGAACATGGCTCTAGCCTCCAATCTGGTACATGGCGTGGTGTACCTCAGCTCCCCGCAGCACGGGTTTCATCCCCAACACCTGCTGGTAGGCCTGCTGCCGTTCCTTGGCCGTGAGTCCTCGCAAGGGCACCCCCGCTTCCTTAAATAAACAGGCTCGTAAGACCCCATCCGCCGACAGTCGCCAGCGGGAACAGTGGCCACAAAAGGGCTGCGACTCAGAGGCAATAAAGCCAATGCGCGCCCCACAGGGGGTCACAAAATTAAACGAGGTGGCATCCAGTGGTTGCGGCACCGGCTGGAGCTCATAAAACCGCTGCAGGCGGCGGATCATTTCGGCGGCACTAATAAACTGGCTGCTGGGGAGGTGACAGGCATAGCCCACCCGCATCAATTCTAAAAAGCGCACTTCAATGCCTAGGGACTTGGCATACTCGACCATTGGCACCAGCTCGTGATCGTTCACCCCCCGCATCACCACCATATTCAGCTTGACTTGAAACCCCTGCCGTACCGCTTGGGCGATCGCCCCCTTGACGGCTTCAAGCTGGCTGCCGTGGCTAATCGTGGCAAACGTCTGCGGATTCAGGCTATCGAGGCTAATGTTCAGCCGTCGCACCCCGTAGGTTGCCAGCAGTTCTAGATACTGCGAGAGCCTCACCCCATTCGTCGTCAAGCTCAAATCCGGCACCCCCACTGCCGCTAATGCTGCCAAGATTTCTGGGAACTCTGGCCGCAGAAGGGGCTCTCCCCCCGTGAGCCGGACTGATTCCACCCCCAGCGCCACCAATTCAGCCACAATCGTGGCATACTCCACCGCCGTCAGATAGTGCTGCGGTGACATGAACGTTGCATTGGTGGGCATACAGTAGGTACAGCGCAAATTGCAGCGATCCGTCAGCGAGAGGCGCAACTTGCGAATGCGGCGCTGCTGCCCATCAATCAGTTGCAGTTGCGGCAGACTAGCAACCATCCTCTTCGTCCTTAGCGCCACGGAAAATAGGGGTAACACTCGCCAGCAGCAAATATCTGCTGTTGGGCGGGTAATTCGACAAAACCATCGCTGTGGGCAAGTGCCAAAAAATCACCAGAATTTTGCAGGAGACAGGGGTGAGCCACCCACTCCGCCCGTTGGGTGCTTACTAGTTTAACGGGTAAAAAGTAGGTTAAGGGTGGATCAAAGCGAAAGGGGGTTGCTAAGCGCGCGTAGCGCACAGGGGTCTCGAGAATATAGCGATGCAAGCACACCAAACTGGAGACGGGATTGCCCGGCAGACCGAAAATTACCGTTTGCCGTTGGTCATCCACCCCAAACCAGAGGGGTTTGCCGGGGCGTTGGGCAACACCGTGGATATAGGGCTGCACTCCCTGCTGCTGCCACACTTGCGGGAGATAGTCAAATTTTCCTTTGGAGACACCACCACAGTAAATGAGCAGATCGTAGGCTTGGCTGGCCTGTTGATAGTGGCTGGCTAAAACCTCGGGATCATCCGGCAAATGGCTGATGCTGACGTGGGGGTAGCCGTGGTGTTGCAGGGCAGCCGCAAGGGCATAGGGGTTGGAGAGGCGCAGTTGCTGGGGCTGGGGAGTCTGCTCTGGCGGCACCAGTTCATTGCCAGTGGCGATCACTTGCGTACGGGGGTAGCGTTTAACCCGAACGTGGGTATATCCCAAGGAGGCCAGAATTCCCCAAACGGCGCTGGTTAGGGGCGTGCCCTCCGGCAAAATCAACGCATCCTGAGGCGTATCACTGCCGCAGCGGTGGACAAATTGATAGGGTGCCCCAGCCTGAGGATCACGGATATGGGCTTGCCCTTCCCTAATGTCTAAAGCCTCGTAGGGAATCACGAAGTCACAGCCCGGGGGTAAGGCAGCCCCCGTCATCACTTCAAAACAGGCGTTGCTATCGGTTAAGGAGGGTGGCACCTCCCCAGCGGCAACTGTCCCGAGAATCGTAAACGTGCGCTGTCCCGCCTGATAGCGCTGCCAAGAGAGGGCAATGCCATCCACCATGATGCGATCAATGGGGGGATAGGGGCGATCGCTATAGATGGGTTCTGCTAAGACCCCTTGGGGCAGCTCTTCTAAAGCACGAGTTTCTGTTCCCCAGTCGGGCAAGTGCTGGGCAATTATCGCCACTGCTTCCTGCACACTGATTAAGTCCATTGCTGCCCCTCCAGTGCATAGTTAACCACTAATAGCTCACTAATTTTGCCGCGCTTCTGGCCGTTGGCATTAATAGCACGGGCTGCCTTGAGTTCAATGCAGTGCCAGCGCTGATACAGGCTCAAAATCGGCTCTACCCACGCATTACTGACCATGACAAAGCAGCCTCGCCGATCTAGTTCTGCCACCACTTCCGCTAGGGCAGCGTGTTCAGCCGCCCCAAAGGGCTGGTGGGTATAACTGGTAAAGCTAGCAGTCTTTGAGAGAGGATAATAGGGAGGATCAAAGTAGAGGAAATCCCCTGCTTGGGCCCATGCCAGAACGGCGGTAAAGTCAGCCACCGCCAGCGAGACTTTCCTTAGCGCCACACTGGCTTGGCGCAACACTTGGGCATCCAGAATCTGGGGATTGCGATAGCTGCCCATGGGAACGTTAAATTGACCGGTACGGTTGACGCGATAGAGGCCATTGAAACAGGTTTTATTTAAGTAAATGAGGCGGGCGGCACGGCTGAGGGGATCCAGCGATTGGGAGTTGAGGCTGCGGATATGGTAATAAAACGCTTTGCTATGCTGCTGGCGATAGTTTTGTAGTAGTTGAATCAGATCTTCGACGCGATCGCGCACAATTTCGTAGCAGTGAATCAGTTCCGGATTGCGATCGCTCAAGCAAGCCTGCTCAAACGTAAAGGCTCCCTGCTGAGCTTGCTGATAGAGGTACCAGTATAGGGCAGCACTGCCACAAAAAGGCTCGGCATAGCGGCGGCACTGTCGCGGTAGATAGGGAGCCATTTGCGCCAACAGCCGCGACTTACCCCCAGCCCACTTCAGGAAAGGTTTTACCGCCACCCCTAAGCTGGCGGAAACAGAATAAACAACAGCCCTTGCGGGCCGACCAAGAGCTGCCGCAATAGCGTGACAATGCCTACCCAGATAATGGGGCTAATATCGACTCCCCCTAGAGGCGGCACCAGTCGTCGCGTTGGTGCCAATACGGGTTCCGAGAGCCAATAGATGAGCGCCAGAGAGCCTTGACGGATATTCACTTGGGGATACCACGTCAACACAATGCGGACAATGAACACAAGGGTCAGTGCCGCAAAGACAACTCCTAGCAATCCATTGGTAACAACAACAGCAGACATAGCCATGCCCAGCAACCCGTGTCCCTAGTCTATCAAAGGGGGAGTATTTAGCCCAAAAAGCGATCTAGGGCAGCCTTCAATTCTGCTAACTCCTGATCAATGCGCCCCTCCTGAGCCGCGCGGGTGACACACTCATTCAGGTGTTCATCCAAAATCAACCGTGCCACTCGATCCAACGCTCCCCGCACCGCCGCAATTTGAATAAGCACCTCTGGACAAGGGCGGCTTTCCTGCACCATCGTTTTGATACCCCGCACATGGCCTTCAATCCGCGCAAGGCGATTTAGAATCCCCTGCAAAGATTCCTCGCTGTGGTGATGGGGGTGACTGTGCAAACTCCGAGACTCAGAGGGAGACTCCGGCGGATGAGGATGGAACTCGCTACCCACGGCAAAAATCCTATGCAAGCAAAAGGGGTGACATCTTTTAAGGCATCATGGTACCCTGCTGCAGTGAGTTGCGCAGGTTCTCTAGGCGCTGCCGATTCATCGCTGCAAGCTGCTGCCGTTGCGTGGGTGTGAGAATTTGTTGCACTTCAAGGGCGGCAGCAAAACGGGTGCGATGGAGCATATCTCGTAGGTTCATGACCCGATCAAATTATTGCTGTAACTGGGCAGTGGGGGCACCCACCACCAAGAGTTTTTCCAGTTCCTCTTCCGCCGCATTCAGGGCGGCTTGCTGCTGCCGTGCAGTTTCACTGTATTTTCGCTCCAACGCCTGCATTTGCTGGGTTTGTTGGGGAGAAAGATTCAAGCGCTCCATCCATTTAGGCAGGGGTGCAGCTTCAACAGTGACACTGGCCAGCGAAAGAACCAGCGCGGCACATCCCAAAAGCAATTGCTGACGTAATGACATTTGCGCTCCTCGCCCGGAATAGACAACCCAACAGCCGCAACGCCATTCTAGCAAACCTCTGTTGGCCTCTAGGAGACGCCTAGAGGTAATTGCCTAACTAGCGCTGGGTTCTACTAAGTTCTCAAGACCATCAACAACCTTGGCGGCGAGGATTTTATCCCCTTGGCGCAATTGCCGTAGGGTTTCTTCGCCCTCCACCACATAGCCAAAGACAGCGTAGCGACCATCTAAGAGGTTCAGGCCAGCAGGGGTTAACTCCGGCTCAAAGAGCAAAAAGAAAAACTGAGAAGAGCCGCCATTGGGATCGTCATTGGGACGGGCTAAAGCAAGGGTGCCGTAGGCGGAAAAAGGTAAGACCGGATGCTCTAGGTAACGCCCTGCATCCTCAAGGGTGATGCCGTAGAGGGGAGATTTATCTCCTTCAACAAGAATTTCTAAGGGAATGGCGCGGTATTCTTGGGTTTTGGGGTCAATAAAGCCCTCTTCGGGCCCTGGGGGATCCCCCGCTTGCAGGACGTAGGATTCTTCGGCACGGGTAAAGGGCAAACCATCGTAGAAGTGCCGCTGTACCAAGTCAACAAAGTTACCTGCCGTGAGGGGGGCACTGTAGCCATCCACCACAATGGTGAGATTGCCCTTCGTGGTTTCCATCTCAACAGTGGCGCGCCCCTTTAAGTAGGGCAGATGGGCATATTCTTTGGGAGGAGTATAGTTGTAACCTTGCACCATCAGCGCTTCCAGCTCCCCCACCCGATCTAAGGCCGCCGCTTTGGCTGGCAGCAGTTGGTTGCGATCTTTGGTTGCAGCAGCCTCTTGCAATTTTTCTAGGGAGTCGGTTAAGGCAGCAAGCAATTCTTTAGCGGTTTCTTGCTTTTCCGGTGGCACGCTGCTGAGGAGCGTATCGGCGCGATCGCGCACAATGGCTTTCGCTTTACTGATGTTGCCCGCAATTTTTGACCACTGTTTACCCCGCACGAGGAAAGAAATCTGCTCGAGATCCTTTTGCAGTTCCCGCACGGTGGGGTTGTCAATGGGTAGTGCCCAGCGCAGCAGGGCTTTGGGATCTGTAATGGCATTGCCTTCGGGCAACCGCGCTAGCAGAACGGGCGCAGCAGCGACTGGGGCGGGCATGATCACCAAAGTGCCTAGCCACAGCACCACAGCAAGAAGACTCAGCCAATAGTTGCGTGTGTTCACCGTTTGCTCCGAGGACTCCACCCCCTCAGTGTATCGGACGGGGCGATCGCCCTCCAAGGGGCAGCCTTTCATTTTCTTTTCATTTTCTTGGCACACCTGTGCTAGGCTGGGAATTATGAAAGAATTATGAAAGTCATGGGCGGGTTGCGCTGGATTGTACTGGGAGTCTTACTCATGGGCGGCTGTGCTGCGCCACCGCCCGAAAGCAATGCTCCCGTACCTGAGCAGCCTGCCAATCCACAGGAGCGCCCCTTGGTGTTAACCACGTTTACAGTGCTGGCAGATATGGCGCAGCAGGTGGCGGGCGATCGCCTGCGGGTAGAATCTTTGATCAAGCCGGGGGCTGAAGTGCATGGCTACGAATTTACCCCCAGTGATCTGGTGCGGGGGCAAGGGGCTGCCCTGATTTTGGAAAATGGCCTGGGCCTAGAGCGCTGGGGCGATCGGTTTTACAGCAGTTTGCCGCAGGTACCGCGGGTCACCCTGAGTGAGGGGATCACCCCCATTCCCATTACTGCTGATGCCTACCGCGGCCAACCCAATCCCCATGGGTGGATGTCTCCCCGTAATGCGCTCATCTACGTTGAAAATATTCGCCAAGCTTTTACTGACTTAGATCCCGCCGGAGCGGCCACCTACGCTGCCAATGCCGCAGCTTACAAAGCCAAAATTCAAGCCCTCGATGCCGAACTGCGGCAAGCCTTAGCGGTGCTGCCCCCCAACCAGCGCTACATCGTCACCTGTGAAGGAGCCTTTTCTTACTTGGCACGGGACTACGACCTGCAAGAGGTCTATCTGTGGCCGGTCAACGCTGAGCAACAGGGCACCCCCCAGCAGATGGCGCAGGCGATCGCCACCATCCGTGCCCAACAAATTCCCGCCGTCTTTTGTGAGAGCACCGTCAGCCCCAAGCCTCAACAGCAGGTGGCGCAAGAGTCCGGCGCAACCTTTGCCGGCATTTTTTATGTGGATTCCCTCTCCCCCCCTGCGGGCAATGCCCCCACGTACCTCGAGATGCTGCGCCACAACATCAAGACCCTCATCAACGGCCTCACTGGGAGACCCACACTATGATCCGCCCCCCTGCCATTGACCTACAACAGGTTACCGTTGCTTACCACCGCACGATTGCCCTGCACGGTGCCACGCTGCAACTCCCCTACGGTACGATTTGTGGCGTTGTCGGCATGAACGGTGCCGGGAAATCCACCCTCTTTAAGGCCATGATGGGCTTCGTCAAACCACTGCGCGGTCAGGTACGCATCCACGGTCTGCCCTTGCGGCAAGTGCAGCGGCGATCGCTGGTGGCCTACGTTCCCCAAAGTGAAGACGTGGACTGGCAATTTCCGCTGCGAGTTTGGGATGTGGTGATGATGGGGCGCTACGGCAAAATGAACTGGCTGCGGCAGCCACGAGCCGTCGATCAGGAGCGCGTGCGCCAAAGCCTCGAACAAGTTGAACTCTGGCCGCTGCGCAACCGCCAAATTGGCGAGCTTTCAGGGGGACAAAAAAAACGCATGTTCCTCGCCCGTGCCTTTGCCCAAGAAGCAGCGGTCTTGCTCCTCGACGAACCCTTTGCTGGGGTGGACATTAAAACCGAAAAGCTGATTATTGATTTACTCTTGGCACAGCGGCAGGCGGGACGCACGATTCTCATTTCCACCCACGACTTGGCCTCAATCACCACCTTTTGCGATCAGGTGATCTTGGTGAATCGCAGCATTTTGGCCTACGGCACCACCGCCGATGTGTTTACGCCCGAAAACCTTGCCCGTGCCTTCGAGGGATCCCTTAAGGATCCCCCGAGACCCTGACTAGCTACGCCGGATGGGCGTACCACAGGGATACGTGGCCACGCTCGGTTGTGGTGGTAAGTCCTGGACTTTGTGGTGCAGTTGGGCTTGCAGATAAAGCTGCTGTAACCGCTCCATCATCTCGCTGCGGCGGTCATAGAGCCGTTTGAGCGGCCGGGGCGAACAGCGGTTGAGGCAGTAGGCCGTGAGAATGGGCAGGGCAATCGTACTGTCGGTGTAGCAGACCACCGTATCCCGCAGCCCTTGGGGATCCACTTTGCCCCAACTGACGGCTTCGCTGGGTACCGCTCCCGAAAGGCCGCCCGTGTCGGGACGGGCATCGGTAATTTGGATAAAGTAGTCGTGCCCGCGCTCCGGCAAGCCGAGGACTTCATGAATTTGCGGCTGGGTTTGCAGCAGGAAGTTTTTCGGGCTACCCCCACCAATAATGACGGCGGCACTTTTGCCGTTGCCTTCTGCGGCTTCCCGGGCAAAATAGGCAATGGCAGCGGTTTCATTCACATCAATGGCGGGGTCAATCACCAGTTTCGAGCCTTCGAGAGCGATCGCCGCCACATTCATACCAATCGAGCTATCCCCAGGGGAGGACGTGTAAATGGGCACCCCACACTCATAGGCCGTTGCCAGCAAGCAGGAGTGGGTTTGCCCCCGCTGGAGTTCTAGCTCGCGGACATAGCGCCCCAAGTGGTAGTGGAACTCTGCCGTGCCCATGCGGTGCTGGAAGGTTTCGCTGCGCAGCACCTGCCGCAAAAAGGCATCGGTTTCAAGCAGGACATCGTAATCAAAAATAATGTCGTAAATGCGAATCTTGCTCTCTTTGCGCAACTGCACATCATCCACAAAAGGATGTGCCGCATAGAGATCCATGCCCAAGGCATAGTGAATATCGTGGTAAAGATTGGCACCGGTGCTGATGATGTAGTCAATAAATCCCGCCCGCACTAAAGGAGCCAAGGCAGAAATCCCCAGCCCTGTGGGAGTCATTGCCCCCGATAAGCTGAGGCCAACGGTGACCTCTGGCTGGAACACTCGCTGGGTCAGGAGTTGGCACACTTCCCGTAGGCGTGCGGAGTTATAGGCTGTGAAATAGTTGTCAATGAGATCCGTAAGGCTAATGTTTTCAGGAATTGGAGCCGGAGTAATGGGAGTAGCAAATGCTGACATAGTTATAACCTCTCACGCTAGGCTTCCAGCCCACAGAGCCGCTCGCGCTTAAAACTGCTAAGCCGCAAGAAGGCTATGCTCACTGGGAGATATTGTTAACTTTCAAAAACTCAAGTGTGCTCAGCACGCATCTGATCGACCCAGTTCACAAGGGTGTGAACCTCTAGTTGCAGGCCGATCAGCCCATACTCGGTCCTTCGCAGTTATCCACAACGGAGAGGGCGGGAATTGCAGCCCGCCGTTGCCGCAACCCCATTTCGAGGTACCACGTTGTGATGTTGGGATAGCCCATCAACGTTAATGGATGCACGGTTGACAAGTCTCATGCCCTTACATTACGACATCAATATAACACTTCATCACCTTATTTGCTGTGCGCGTTGCCTATTACAGCTTTGCCGTTTGCTTGGGTTTGTTTCTGGGGCTTTATATCCTGCGGGGTGTGGGCTGGCTGACGATGATTCCGGGGGGGGGACTCCTTCTCTTGGGGGCTGCGAGTTGGCTAACGGGGATCTGGTCAATGCTGACGTTTTGGCACCAGCGGTATTGAGGCTGGCGGTACGCAGCTTATCGGCAATACAAAGTGGCGATCGCGCCCCCAAAAAAGACGCTGCTGTTTGATCAGTTCCTGCAATAAACGGGTCACGGTGACCCGACTAATGCCCGTGTAGTGGGACAAGCGGGCATGGGTGAGCCGCAGGGGCAGCCGCACGCCTGTCGATACTTGGATGCCTAGAAGTTGCGCTAACACCACCAGCACCTTGTGCAACCGTTCGAGCGCCGTCGGGCAATGGGTGGCTCGTAGCAGCAGGTCACTATAATACTGGCGATACTGTTGCCCTTCCCACAACAGCCGCAGGAGGTGGCTCGACTGCTCCACATCAGAAACACTGAAGGAGAGCAAGCGGCTAGGCTCTAATGCCTCAATTTCATAGCAACCCACCGCAAGACCACAAACAGCCATGCCGGCGGTGGCGATCCCCACAAAGAAAAGTTCTCCTTCGCTGTCCACCAAGTTAATTTCAACAGTTCCCGATTGCACCAGCCAACACTGCTCTTGCACCAGCAACGACGCTTTCGGGCGCAAATCGTGGCAGCGGTAGGTTTTCTCAGCATGGGTGCGTAGATCCAGCGCTAGCATTGGCTCTTCCTCAAGTTATGAGCATGATTATCATTATTGAAACGATAGGGGCACTCCTCAAGCAAGAAGAGTTGCCCCCGCCCTTCTAAAGACCGAACTCGCTCTTCAGTTGGGCGACCCACTGTTGGATGCGTTGATCCGTCAGCTCCGATTGGTTGTCCTCATCCAGCAGTAGCCCCACAAATTGAGTCCCTCGCAGGGCTTTTGACTCGTTGAAGTCGTAACCACTCGTCGGCCAATAGCCTACGGTCATGCCGCCTTGCTCGCTAATTTTGGCTTCGAGAATACCAATGGCATCGCCAAAGTTGTCGGCATAGCCCACTTGATCGCCGGGGCCAAAGTAAGCCACTTTTTTGTTGCTAAAGTCGATGGCATCGAGTTCATCGTAAAACCCTTCCCAGTCCGCCTGTAACTCACCCACATTCCACGTTGAGCAACCAATAATTAAATAGCTGTAGTTGTTAAAACCCTCTGGTTCGGCATCGGCAATATCGTGCAAGTCAACAACGTCTGCACCGCCAAAGGCTGCCTGAATTTTTTCGGCAATCATCTGGGTATTGCCCGTCTGGGTACCATAGAATAAGCCAATTTTTGCCATTGATTGATTCCTCTAAGTCGTTGCATTCTGGTGTTCTCCTAGGACTATTCGGGGCGATCGGCAGGGTGGAGGTCGTATGTTACTCCTGCTCTATTATTGCAAAAAAATCTCAATAGGTATCAAGTTCGATACCCCAAGGATTGGGCTATTCCCCTAGAATGGGGAACGGTGTGCATCAAGCGCGGTCTAAATGCGTAGCTAAAAAGCGATGGTGAGGAGTGAACTATGCACTGGCAGCGGATCAGTCTGGCATTGGCGATCGCCCTCGGGGGGACGTTAGGCATTCCCCAAATGAGCCAAACCTCCCAAAACAGTGGTCAAGGAATGCTGCGCTGGAGTGATGCCTCATTTCCGGTGGAAAATTTTCAGGGCTATAGCTCGCCCTTTGGTTACCGGCGATCGCCCACGGGGGAACCCACCACTGAATTTCACAATGGTCTGGATTTTGCCGCTCCCGAAGGCAGTTACATCCGCAATTGGTGGACGGGACAGGTCATTGAAGTGTCCGATCACACCGCCTGCGGTACGCTAGTGCGCATCCGTTCAGGGGCATGGGAGCATGTCTATTGCCACATGAAAGGACGGGTCGAGCAAACTCCCCAAGGTCGTGCCATTGTGGATCGTCAAGGGGGCATTTTAATTTTGGAAGGGCAACGAGTTCCTACGGGGGCGCGGATTGGTCGCGTGGGCATGACTGGACGCACCACAGGGCCGCATCTGCACTGGACCCTACGCCATCGGGGTCAACTGGTGAACCCCGCCGTTGTCCTCCAGGCAATGTATGGCGCTCAAGCGCAGCGTTAGGTGTGGCAAATCCTCGTTAGCGATCGCGCCGGGTGAGTGCCAATTGATCCAAGGCCGTATCCAGCATGGGCGTAGCCAGAGAATGGGTCAAGGTCAAGGTGTAGGGGGGACTGCCCAAGGTAGCCGCCGCAGCGGGGGTTAACCACTGACGGGCACTTTCTTCCTGCAGGAGATGAGCTCGCAAAAAGGCGAGGCTCAAAGCTTTTAAGTAGGCACGCGATCGCGGCGATGTTGCCCCGACAAGGCGAGCAGGAACAGGCATAACAGGTTCATTGTCGCGGGCTTCGCCAATCGTTGAAAAATGGGTGGCCTCATCAATGAGGGCAAGATAGCGATCCGGCGTCGTCAACCAAGTAAAGGGGTAGATTTGCTCCGACACCGCTGGGGCAATGGTATCGTTACTGCCCGCCACAAACATGATTGGCACCGTCAGTTGAGCCAGCGATCGCGGACCAAAGAGGGCACTCGTAATTGGATTCACAGCGATGACAGCAGCAATCCGCTCATCCTTAAGGGAGTAGGTTCGGGGCGGCAGGGTTAAGGCCTGACACTGCAACAACAGTGACACATTAAATGAAGCCAGAATGCTACTGGGACAGTGGCGTGCTAACTGCTCGAAGTCCAGATGTGCTCCCGCCAAGACCAAGGCGGTATAGCCCCCAAACGACTGCCCAATCATGGCAACGCGCTCAAGGTTCAGTTGCCCTTGCCACGGGTGGAGTTGCTGCGGAAACTGACGGAGGTGATTGAGGACAAAGGTGACATCCAGCGGGCGATCCAGAAATTCCTGCGCTGCAGTATAGGCACTGGTGTAGCCTACGGGAAAGGAAAGCAGTTGCCGAGTTGAACTGCCGGTATGTTCTAGGGCAATCACGGCAAAGCCATGGGAAGCCAAATGCTGGCTCAGATAGCGATAGCTGTGGCGATTTGCCCCCAACCCATGGGAGATCACAACGACAGGTAGCGGTTGGGAGTGGCTGACGAGGGGCAAGTAAAGATCCACTTCAATCGTGCGGGGTTGACCCGTCAACTGCAAACGTTGCGGGGAGCGATCCTCAATCACCCAAGGCATTTCCAGCCAGCGGTTACTCCCGGGTTGCAACAGTAATTGAACCGTTGGCACAGGTTGCTCTTCTGCACTGGCTGCCGCTTGTGTCCGCACCACTTCTAGAATGGTTTCCGTTGCGCGGATCGTGGTTTGAAAGTTTTTGAGAATCGTTAGGCCTTTTTGCAAATCAACCCGCATACTTTGGGAAGGATACTGACGAATCAGACCCAATGCCGTGAGTCCATCGGGTTCCTGCGCTGCCATAATCAAAGCGGCTCGCAGGGCTAAGGCATTGCTGCGACGGGTTTGGGTTTGGATGACGGTTGCCGCTTGCTCTAAGAGGTCTTGCCCAAGGGGAGAGTAAAGGAGTTGTGCCACCGCCACGGGGGAAAGCCGCAGCCGCTCTTGCAGTGCCGATCGCAACTGTTGGCAACGCTCTTGCGGCAATAGGCGCAGGTAGGCCGCTAATTCTGCTGAAGCAACCCCAGTTTCAACAAAAATTTCTAAATCTTTAACGGGGAGAGATCGCTCCAAAAAACCGTAGCGCAAAATAATAGTTTCAGCCGCTTGAATAGAGCCATTCCAACACAACAGCCATAGCACGTTGACCCCTGCAATGAGCAGCAGTGGCCATGACCAACGAGTGTTCTCAGCCAATCCCTTCACAGACAAAAATCACCAGCAGCAGTGACGCTTCAAGCCGCACGCAATCCAAGGGGGCAACTGATTGATCGCCATAGGTAACCCACGATCAATAAACGATCAAACGATCAATAGAGGTCAATTGAGGGAAATACACATGAATCAATTCCAGTATAAACACCACACGCCAAATTCATTTCCTAGCGAAGTTTGCGTTGCAGTGGAACTCAAAACCTGGAGCCAGCGTCCCATAGGCATACCCCAATCAAAGCAAAAAACCTCCATTTGGCTGTGCGCTTTATCAACACTGCGTCGTGACGAATATCATGGCCACTACGTTGGCAACATCACCCCGTCCCTAGGTACCGTCCAGTAAGGTGATAGTGTGGCAGTAGGTTGAGCCACTCTTGGGGTTACACATTAATCCAGTTGATCCATTGCATGACTCTCTGCCTATTGCGCGTGTATTAAGGATTAAATCCATGAAGAGTTACCCATTTCGTCCCATTTCAATTGCGCAGTTCCTGTCGTGGGGGTTGGCAGTGGTGCTCCTCAATGCGGGCGTCAGTTGGGCCGGCTTCACCCCCCCCAGCAACTTATCCCGTCCCGGCAATCGCGAAGGGGCAGCCACGCGTGGGGCTTGTAAAGTTGAAACCAGTCCCACTGAACCGGATTTAACCACACTGGTACCCAGCAGTAACATCGGCTTAACGACTGCAAACCGTCCCACGTTTTATTGGTATCTACCCGCCAACAATTATCAGGTGCTGGAATTTACCCTGTTCCAGTCGCGTCCCGATGGCGGCCAAGTCGAAGTCTATTCCCAGCGCTTCCCCTTGGCGGGTCGGCCTCGCCTCGATAGCCTCACTTTAGATGGCAAAGTACCTCCGTTGATGGAAGGGGTGGACTATCGCTGGACAGTCAGCCTGATTTGTAATGCTGCCGACCCCGATCCTTCCCAAATTCGCTTTGCCGAAGGTTGGGTGCAGCGGGTGGCCATGCCGGAACCCCTCGCCAAACAATTGGCTCAAGCCACACCTGTTCAGCAGTACGAACTCTTGGCAGCCAATGGTCTTTGGTACGACGCCCTGAAACTGTTGGTGGAGTTGCGGCAGCAGCACCCTAATGATGCGACTACCGCAATGCTGTGGAGTGAACTGATGACGGCAAATGGGGTCGGTCTTAACCGTCTTAGTAGCCCGGTCATTGTTCAACGGTGGTCAGGGAACTAACGAGTTGTCACGGGGGGTAAATGCACCTTTTGGGCAAGGCCTAGCCACTGCAATACCTGAATGACCCACCATGTGGGATCCACTTCCCACCAGCGCCAACCCGCTTTGGCCACGTGCGGATAGGCATGGTGATTGTTATGCCAACCTTCGCCGTAGGTCAGCAGCGCCGCCCACCAGAGGTTACGGGAGTTATCAGCTGTTTCAAACGTGCGATACCCCCACTTGTGGGTGGCGGAGTTAATCAGCCAGGTGCTGTGCCACACCAAGACGGTACGGACAAACAGCCCCCAAAGTACAAATGGCCAACCACCGAGAATGTACAGGAGGAGAGCCAAGGGCAGTTGCAAAACCAAAAAGTAGCGATCCAGCCAGCGGTAAAAGGCCTGCTGGGTGAGGTCAGGGGCAAACCGCCCGTACTGCTCTGGATTAAACACATCTGTTTGGGGATACACCAACCACAGCATGTGGCTCCACCAAAAACCTCGCCGCGCTGAGTAGGGATCTTTAACTTCGTCTTCGGTGTAGGCATGGTGCAAACGGTGCCCCGCCACCCAGAAAATGGGGCCGCCCTGCATCGCCATAGCACCAATGAGGGCAATGCTGTACTCCAGCCACTTCGGCACCTGAAAACTGCGATGACTCAGCAGGCGATGGTAGCCCAAGCAAATGCCGATGCTGCCAAAGAGCCAGTGCAGAAATAGGGCGATCGCCAACGCTGACCAAGAAAAATAAAATAAAGCCACCACCGCGAATAGGTGCACTGCCCCAATAAATAGGACAAAGCTCCAGTTCATGGCCGACTGGGGGGGGGAGTTCAATGCAGAGGTCATAACACTCCTTCACAACACAACACAGGAATGGCAGGGAGCAGATGCGCTCCTCAAATGGCCTTGGAAAACGCGGCGGTTGAGGGTTGTTGGCGGTAGGCGTCAAAGACGGCAGCGACGTTGCGCACTAAGAGCCGCCCCACGGGGGTTACCTCGAGGCGATCGCCTCGGAAGGATACCAAACCATCTTGCTCCAGCTCATGTAATTGTGCTAACTCACTGCGGAAGTAGTCGTCAAAGGCGATCCCATGACGGCGGGAAAATTCCGTTTTCGACACCGCAAACTGGCACATCAACTCCATAATGAGATCACGACGAACCTGATCGGCAGGCTGCAGTTGCACCCCCCGCTCGATGGGTAACTCACCCGCTGCAACCGCCTGAAAATAAGTTTTGAGGTGCTTATGGTTTTGGGCGTAGGCATCCACGAGCATACTAATGGAAGTCAACCCAAGGCCGACCAAATCCGCTGCTGGTAAAGTAGTGTAGCCCTGAAAGTTCCGTTTGAGGGTGCCCTGCCCTTGGGCGATCGCCAACTCATCCTCCGGCTTAGCAAAGTGATCCATGCCAATATACTGATAGCCATTGGCCGTCAACGTCTCAATCACCAGTTGCAGGATGACGAGCTTTTCAGTCACGGTTGGCAGCGCCGCAGCGGGTAATTTTTTTTGAACCGGCTTCAACTGGGGCAGATAGGCAAAGCTAAAAACGGCAATCCGATCCGGATTCAGGCGCAGGGTTTTGGCCAAGGTCTCCTGAAACGAGCGGCGGGTTTGAAACGGTAGCCCATAGATTAAATCAATATTGACACTTTCGAACGCTGCCGCCCGCATCCACTCCATCACCTGAAAGAGCAGCGCTTCCGGCTGAAGGCGGTTCACTGCTCGCTGCACTTGCGGGTCAAAATCCTGAATGCCAAAACTAATGCGGTTAAAGCCAAGCTCCCGCAGGCCAAAAATATACTCCCGATCCACAAAACGAGGATTCACCTCAATTGAAACCTCAGCCTCGGGGGCAAACTGAAAGTGGTGCGTCAAACTTTGCCACAGGCTACGCACTTGCTCGAGGGAGAGATAGTTGGGGGTGCCCCCCCCCCAATGCATCTGATGCACGGGGCGGCTGGTACCGATCATCCCCGCCATCTGACGAATTTCCTGCTGCAAACAGTCGAGATAGGATTGGGCGATTGACTGGCTTTGGGTGACAATAACGTTGCAGCCACAGAAGTAGCAGGCACTTTGGCAGAAAGGAATGTGCACGTATAAAGCAAGAGGGTCTTGGCGATTGTTTGCTGCCCTCAGAGCTTGGCGAAAACAGTGCTGGTCAAACTGCGGCGTAAACTCTGCTGCCGTTGGATAGCTGGTGTAGCGGGGCAGCGGGCGATCGTACTTTTGCAGGAGTGCCGCATCAAAGGCTACTGCGGGGTTCATCACATTCATGGGATTGTATTTCTCCTTGGGACAACAGGGATCACCTAGGCGCGCACCAACTGGGGGGATGCCTTCCCAGGACGACCACTCTGCTTTAACTGCTGCAGGGCAGCCAAGGTTTCTTGACCGAGGGCGGCCTGCAACTCTGGCTCAAAGGCGTGCATCAGGTTGCAGTTGAGGGCAAAGGCAAAATTGGCTTCCGCCACAATCCGCTTAATTGTGGCCGGGTCTAAGTCAAGGGCATCGAGCGTTTCCCGATAGCGCTGCTTAAAGTCCCGCTTTGCCTCTGGCGTTGGCAGTTGCTCAAAGTCGTAAAACGCTGTTCCCTGCTCAGGGGGAAGTTGCAGGTTAGTCCGCACGATTTTGCCGAGGGCTTGCCCCCCCGAAAGATCTCCCAAGTAGCGCGTGTAGGAATGGGCAATCAGCAGCAGCGGATCTGTACTGGCAATGTCGTTGATCCGACTCACATAAACCCGGGTCGCAGCGGTGGGGGTAATGTGCTGCTGCCATTGGTCGCCATAGTAAAACGCTAAATCCCGTTCAATATTTTGCGTGCGGTTTAACTCTGGAAAATAAATCGCGGCGATTGGCGCTGACTGTTGCTGCGATAGAACCCGCTCAAGCTGACGGTACACAAAATAGAGGTTGGCCAAAAACCGACGGAAAGTATTCCGATCAATCAAACCATTGACAAAACATTTCATAAAGGCCGTGTTTTCCGCCAAGCTATGGGCTTGGGCAGTCCCTTCACGCAGGGCTAAAGACAGGGCAACCATTGAACGACTCCTAAACATCAATTGAACAGTCGGGTTTAATCACGGCGGTCAAGGCGGCAACAGCAGACACGTTCGTGGCTAAGACCTCATCGATATCTGATGCTGCCTCACTAAAATCATTTGCAAATAAACCAGTAGCCGCCGTTAGGGGTTAAGGGTTGGCCAGACACTGGAAATAAACTAAGGGAAAATATTGCTTAATGCATATATGGTTGTCAAGCCAAATTTACAAACCTCATAAAACGTCACATTTGCTAACGTTCAGCAACTGCCTACTTGACCGATTATAGGGATGTAGTATAGTAAAAACAATATGGCTTTCATAGATTTATTTAAATACAAGTGTGGAGGTGCCTATGGTTGCCACAGCTCCCAACCCAGCTCAAGGTCAGGGTGTCGGCAAAACCATTCGAGAAAATCTGTTGACGCCACGGTTTTACACAACAGATTTTGAGGCAGCGGCCAACCTCGACCTAACACCGCAGCAGGCAGAAATTGAGGCAATGTTAGCGGAGATGCGCGCTGACTATAACCGCCATCACTTTGTCCGGGATGAGTCATTTCAGGGGTCGTGGCAGCTAGACCCCGCCACCGAAAAAGCATTTCTAGACTACCTAGAGCGCTCTTGCGTGTCAGAGTTTTCCGGTTTTTTGCTGTTTAAGGAGCTCTCCCGCAAGCTGAAGGGACGCAACCCACTGCTGGCGGAGCTATTTCATCTGATGGCACGGGACGAGGCACGGCATGCCGGATTCTTGAACAAGGCGATGCTGGACTTTGGCCATGCTATGGACTTGGGCTATCTGTCCAAGGCACGCACTTATACCTTTTTCCCTTTGCCGTGGGTACTGTACACGGTTTATCTTTCTGAAAAAATTGGCTACTGGCGGTACATCATCATCTATCGTCACCTGCAGCAACATCCAGAAAATAATTTCTACCCGCTCTTCAACTATTTTGAAAGCTGGTGCCAAGATGAAAACCGGCATGGGGATATTTTCAAGGCTCTGCTGCACTCGCAACCCCACTTGATCAATAGTTGGGGGGCAAAATTGTGGATGCGCTTCTTTTTGTTGATGGTCTTCATCACCCACACCCTAACGGTGCATGAGCGAGCCAAATTCTATGAGGCGCTGGGGCTGGATCCAACGGCATTTGATCGGGAAGTGATTGCCAAAACCAATGAAACTGCTGCCCGTGCCTTCTCCGTGGTGTTGAATACTGAGCATCCAGAGTTTTATGACCGGTTGCAGGCCTGTACTCGCCTCCACGAACGCCTGAGCGCAATCAGTCAATCTGCGGCGCCGCGCTGGCTAAAAGCGTTACGGAAGCTGCCCTACCAGTTGGGAATTGCTGGTCATCTATTGCGGTTGTACCTGCTACCGCCTGTGGATGCCCAAGCCCAGTGGGCAACGGTTCGTTAAACCTTTCCCCCTCCCGGCAAGCGAGTTGGGAGGGGATATTTTATGAGGCAAGGCGGATGACGCGCCCGGTTGGACTCGAACCAACGACCAATCGCTTAGAAGGCGAGTGCTCTATTCCGCTGAGCTACGGGCGCAGATTACCCATCATTTTCGCATAGGGCATAAGCTAGAAAAAGACGCTCGTAGGAAGGGTAGTGCCGATGGAGTCTGTGACAGCGCCGTCTCGCTTGCTGCTGGTTGGCACAGATAGCAGTTTATCGCAACGGCTCGGGCAAGACCTACAGGCGGCGGGCTATGACCCAGTGATTGCGACTTCAGAAAAGGAGTGTCATCTAGCCTGCGACGAGTGGCAACCCGCCTTAATGATTATTGACCGCTGTGTGGGCAACCTGAGTAATCTGGAATTGTGCCAGCGCTTGCGGCAGGCGGGGGTGAGTTTGCCGATTGTGCTGCTAATGGAGAGCGATCGCCTTGAGGATCGCATTGCGGTTCTCGAAGCAGGAGCGGATGATTATTTGCTGCTGCCCTACACCCCGAAAGCTTTTTTGGAGATGATCCAGCTCTACTTGAAGCCGCCCGTGGAGAACGGGGAAGTGCTGCGGTTTGATAATTTGTCGTTGGATCTCCTCACGCGGCGGGCTGAGCGCAATGGCCGCACGATTGACCTGACGATGAAGGAGTATGAGCTGCTGAAGTTTTTGATGGAGCATCCGCGGGAGGTGCTCAGCCGGGAGCAAATTCTAGAAAATGTCTGGGGCTACGACTTTTTGGGGGAATCCAACGTCATTGAAGTGTATATTCGCTATCTGCGCCTGAAAATTGAGCCGGATGGCGAGAAACGTTTAATTCACACGGTTCGAGGAGTGGGGTATGTTCTCCGGGAAGCGTAGTCTTCATCTGGTAGGCGGCATCCTGATGGCCGCCACTTTGTTACTGGGCTGCCAAGCTCTGAGTCAGGGCGATCGCCCCCCTAGTCTTAGTCGGGGAATGCCCCAGTACTTGCCTATTACTGCCAAGGTAGAAATTCACGGCCATTGGATTGAGCTGGAGGTAGCCCGTACACCCGCGCAGCAGCGCCTTGGATTAATGTTTCGCCCGGAACTGCCCGCCAATCGCGGCATGCTCTTTCCGCTCTCACCGCCCCAAGTGGCGAGTTTTTGGATGAAGAATTGTTTAATTCCCCTCGATCTTGTTTTTATTCGTGGGGGAGAAGTGGTGGCCATTGCCCCAGAGGCGCCACCTTGTGAGAGCACTCCCTGTCCCACCTATGAGTCGGGGGTTGCGGTGGATTATGTTTTAGAACTGGCAGGGGGGCGGGCGGCACAACTGGGACTAACGGTAGGGGACTCCCTCAGGATTGAGCATTTGGAGACCTCGCCGTTGGGAACGTAGTATGATGGTGGCAACTTCCGGGGAAACCAATTATGGATGGCTTTTGGGAGAACGTTTTACGGTATCAACGGTATTTCGTAACGGTGCTACTGGGAGTGGTCTGGAACCTCGTAGAACCGCTGGTGCCCCTGTTTAAGCGGCCAGCGAGTGCGATCGCCCTCGTCGGACTCATGGTGGGCCTCTTGACCTTTGTGGCCTTGACGCTGCGAGCCATGCTGGGGCTTTCGGTGGCCTGAGCCACTCTGACCGATGCTGGAGAGTCCCCTGCCCATCAAAGCCCAGATTGATCTCATTCTCTTGAGCCTTGAGGCACTCGCCCATGTTGGCTCAGGGGAGGTATTGGCCTTAGCAGAAGCCATGGGGTTTGAGGCCTACCTGCCAGATCGGGTGGGGTTATGGCGGTTGCGGCAATCCAGCCCATTGCGGCGCGGGCGCAGAGGTCGCCGGAAACTGGATGTAGATGAAGCCCGTGCCCTTGCCCTGATCTGTAGCCGCTTAGCCCAGCGCCATCAGCAGACGATTCGCACAGCGGTTGAGCATTGGCAGCAGCAGGCGCAACAACAGCAGCCCCCCTACCATGATCCCCTGCTGGGGGATTATTTAGATCGCTTTACCCGTTTATACACTGAGCGCATGACCAGCACGAATCTCAGTGGTAACGATCTGGCTCAGTTGGGCTTGGACTTGCTCATCGATTTACTCTTTTACAGCACACCGCAAGGGGCACGCCGCCTGTGGATGACGTTGCTGGAGCGCACAGCTCCCCCTGACGAGACACCGCTGCAACTACTGGAGCCAGAACCCGTTGTTCCTCCGGCACCGGAGCTGCCCACCCTGTTTCCCCATTCAGATGCCTGATGAGTAGAACCCTCAGTTACCATCAACCCACCTGCCAGCTTGAAGTTGCGGCTGAGTTTTTGCCCCTGAGCCAAAAGCTACCCCGCTCACCGGTGCGATCGCTCCACTTTACCCTTCAGGTTGGCCAACATCTAAACCTCAGGGGAAATGCTCACCAACTGTATCGCTTAAAAACTGCTGTCAACACCTACATCGATACGCTGCTGAGTCGCCGCGTCACTCCAGTTGAGGTCAAGGAAGCGAGTATTTGCCTGCGATCGCGATCGCCCCTTGAGCACGAACTCCATTGGCCAGATCAAGCAGCAGTCACTCTCCAACTCACCGAACTATACGATCTTGTAACGGTTTTAGATGACTGGTCAGCGGCAATGCAGCCCTTACCTGAACTGGTAGCCAGCGCCCAAGCCAAACTGGCACAACTGCCGATTTGGCTCAAGAGTACCGCTGTTGCCGTAGGCCTTTTAGCCGTCTTCAGCCTTAGCCAGCAGTGGTGGCCACACGCTCCCGTCAGCGATGCCCCCTCGACGCAAGAGCAAGCCAGCCTGCCCCCCCTAACAGCGCCGCTGCCTCTGCCGGAGCCGCCCCTGAACCCTGAACTAGCTCCCTTACCCGCTGCCCCCGAAGCGCCCCCCAGCACCCCTGAACTTATCCCCTTACCGCCCCCACCAGAGATGCCGCCGCCAGCAGCACTGCCGCCCCCTGTGGCCGTTGAACCGTCACCCACCCTGCTACCCAATCAAAATTCGGTACCCGATCAAAATGTGGTGGTCGAGTCACCCCAAGATCGCGCCCCGGCGGGTATGAGTGCTGCTCCCGTTGCCCCCCCTGCCACTAGCCACCTCAGCCCCACGACCCTACGGGAAGTGAAAACCTACTTTCAAGACCGCTGGCAACCCCCCACGAGCCTAGACACCCCGTTGGAATACCGCTTGGTGATCAATCCTGACGGCACCCTTGCCCAAGCCCTACCCCTGAACGGGGCGGCGGTGCGCTTTATTGATCGCACGCCCATTCCTCTGCGGGAAAGTCCCCTTGCCAGTCCGTTTGGCGGAGATCAACCCATCCTCGTGCGTTTGGTGCTCATGCCTTCGGGGACGGTACAGGTCTTTGAGGAAAGCTAGGTTTCAACCTCCCGCGGCTTTTTACTGCGCCACAACAAGCGAATCGGGGTTCCCTGAAATCCCAATTGTTTCCGGATTTGGCTTTCAAGATAGCGACGATAGTTTTCCTTAAAGAGTTTGGCGTCATTGACAAAAATAGCGATTGTCGGCGGTTGGGTAGCCACTTGGGTGGCGTAGTAGATTTTGCCTTGGCGGCCTTGGCGGGTGGCCGGGGGCGTGTGCCAGCGCAGGGCATCCTGAATGACCTCATTAACCACGGCGGTACTGACGCGGCGGCGGTGTTGTTCAACCGCTGCATCCACAGCCGCAAAAATTTTATCGAGCCGTTGCCCCGTCTTGGCGCTGACAAAGAGGGCTTCGGCCCAGTCCAGAAAGTTCAGCCGTCGATAGAGGCGATCGCGATAGGTATTGATGGTGTAGGTATCTTTTTCAACCGCATCCCACTTGTTCATCAGGAGGACACACGCCCGTCCCTGATCGACAATGTGCCCAGCGAGGCGCTGATCTTGCTCGGTAATTTCCTCAAGGGCATCCAGTACCAACAGCACCACATCCGAGCGGTGAATAGCCTTAAAGGCGCGGTGCACACTAAACATTTCCGGGCCATACTGAACACTGCTGCGTTTACGAATGCCCGCCGTATCAATCAAACAATAGTGCACACCGTTGCGTTCAATAACGGTATCGATGGCATCGCGGGTAGTACCGGAAATAGGACTGACAATGGCGCGATCGCTCCCAATCAGCGCATTCAAAAGGCTCGACTTACCCACATTAGGGCGACCGGCAATGGCCACCTGAATTTCCGGTTGCACGGGGGCAGCGGTTGGCAGCGGCAAGTGGGTAATCAACTGATCGAGGAGTTCCCCCGTACCACTGCCGTGAATACTCGAGATAGGGTAAGGTTCTCCTAGCCCCAACCCCCAAAACTCCGCCGCCTGCACCTGCCCCAGCCGACGGGACTCACACTTATTCACAGCTACCAAAATGGGTAACGACAGTTGCCGCAGCCAGTCAGCAATCTCGTAGTCCAAGGCCGTTGGCCCTGCTTGACCATCCACTACAAAAATCGCTGCGGTGGCTTCTTGGAGTGCCAATTCCGCTTGCTGGCGAATCAGGGGTAAAAACTCGCTGTCATCGTCAAAGACCAGTCCCCCAGTATCCACTACCAAGAATTCGCGGTCTTGCCAGAAGGCAGGGCGATAGGTGCGATCGCGCGTCACGCCGGGCTCATCGTGAACAATGGCATCCCGCTCCCCCGCCAATCGATTGACTAAGGTCGATTTACCCACGTTGGGGCGACCGACAACAGCAACGATTGGTAATGACATAAGCACCTCTGGAGCATCAGGGATAGGGATTAGGTCTTAACATCTTTGAAGTGGCAAAGGGGGACACTGCCCCCTCTCCAGAAAATTTGATCTATTCCTGAGCTGGTCTATGAACAATCACCAGCACCTACAGCTCAAATTGGTTACCGCGCTTGTACTGCTGGTAAGCGGCAAAAAACAAACCCGCTAGGGTCACCGGAATTAGTCCCAAAACAATCCCACACAGTAATGGCTCAATCATGATAGCTGTCTGACCTTTGCACAACACATAAACTCTATCCCTCACGATACACTAAATCCAGTGAGGTCTTACGGCCTACCTTAGGGGAGTTAGCGTATCAACTCTCTTTTGGGAACTCATCCTCGATATTACTGGTGGGCTTGATTGTGGCTCCTATGACTCTCTCCAAAGGTGTGTAGTGTTCCCCATGGCTCAGCGTCCGTTGCTCCAGTTTCTCAAGGTTTTTGCTCCGGCAACGATCGCCCTCGCCGCTCTTCTTAGCCCCATTTATTTAGCACAACGCCAAAAGATAATTCATGATATTCTTCTGCGCGAAGAAAGCAAAGTTGAGCGAGGCGCTCTTATCCTGACGAGTCAAATTGAGACCGTAGTGAATGATCTCCTCACAGTAGCCTCGGCTCATTACTTGCATCGGCTACTGCGCCTGCAACCGGCAACCAGTAACAAGCAGCCCGATCAGGAACAAGTAAAAGAGCGAGAGGACATTGAGGAAGCTCTATCCTCCGTTTTGATGCGCAAGCGGACTTACGATCGCCTCTACCTGTTTGACCGCAAGGGAACACTGCAGTGGAGCATTGCCTATACCGATGATTTTAGTGAACGACTGACAGTGACGCCCCTCAATCCTGAGTTAAAAGAGCACTACTGGCCGGCTATTCACCAGTTGGCTGCTGATGAGGTGTTTATCTCTCCTTTTGATGTTGATGACGAAACAGGACAGATGCCCCTGACAGCGCCTAGAGTTTTGTATTTGGCGGTACCGCTGCAGGGAGGTTCCTCAGGGCAGGTTGAGGGGTTTTTAATGGCACGGTATCAGAGCAACTCCATCATCAACAGTTTGATCATGGGTTGTCGCAACGAACTGGGTACCTGTTTGCTCGCCAATCAGCAGGGGTATTGGCTCTTAGGAGAAAACACGAGTTATGAATGGGGCTTTCGCTACCCACAGCGGCAACATTTGACCGTGGGGTACTTCTATCCCGATCTGTGGCAGCAGATGCAAACAGTTCCATCCGGAAGACTGGTCAACCACCACGGCCTGTTCGCCTATCGCTTAGTGACCCCCTTAAAAGCCAACTATGTGTCTATTGACCCTGTTGATCATACGGTTGCCTTCCAAAATAACTATCGCCTTTGGGTGATTAGCCATATTCCGCCCGCTATCGTAGATAGGGCACTCTACCCCACTAACCTACAGTTTTTATTGCTCTTTCTGGGGTTATGGGGGTTCTCGGGTGTGCTCATTGGGGTGATCGTTAGGGATCGCCGCCGCCGCGCGAATTTAGCTCACCGCCTTTCCACCAGTGAGGTTCGTTTTCGCACCGTCAGTGAGCTGGCGCCGGTGGGCATTTTTACCTTGGATGCCACAGGTGCTCTGACCTACACCAATAAGACATTTCTTCAGATGTTGGGGTTGGAGTCCCTGCCATCCTCCGAGGCCGCTTGGCAGGATCGAGTACATCCCGACGATGCAGCGCAAGTGCGAACTGCATGGCAGTCGGCGATCGCCCAACAGCAACCCTTTTGCCACCGCTTTCGCCTAGTAAGCGAGGGAGCGGATCAAGATCCCCGCTGGATTAATGCTCGCGTCATTCCCACTTTTGAAGAGGACGTGCTCACCGGCTTTGTGGGCACGTGGGAAGACATTTCCCAAATGATGCAGCAACAGCACCTTCTAGAAGCGGCCCGTAATGCAGCGGAGGAAGCGAGCCGTGCCAAGAGCGAGTTTTTGGCCACAATGAGCCACGAAATTCGCACCCCCATGAATGCCATCATTGGCCTGACGGGATTACTCTTAGATACCCCCTTAAACCCGCAGCAGCAGGAGTTTTTGAACACCATCCGCCTCAGTGGTGATGCCCTGCTCACGATTATTAATGACATTCTGGACTTTTCTAAAATTGAGTCTGGCAAGCTGGAACTGGAAGCCTACCCCTTTAACCTGCGCACCTGTGTGGAAGATGTGCTGGATCTGATGGCCAACCGCGCCCTCGAACGCAAGGTGGAACTCATTGCCCACATTGATCCAGCAGTCCCTCACCATGTGATTGGGGACATGGGACGATTGCGGCAAATTCTCGTGAACTTACTGAGCAATGGTGTCAAGTTCACCCAAAATGGCAGCCTGATTTTGTACGTCAAACCTTTTTCGGGGGAGCAACTGGGCAGCGATCGCTATCAATTTTTATTTGCGGTTCAAGATAGCGGCGTAGGGATTACGCCACAGGGAATTGAGCGCCTCTTTAAGCCCTTTAGCCAAGTGGATGCCTCTATTACCCGTCACTACGGCGGCACAGGACTCGGGCTTGCCATCTGTCAGCGACTGGTGGAGCGGATGCACGGCCAGATTTGGGTCGAAAGCAAAAGCAAGGATGCTCCCTTGGCGATCGGCGGCAATCCCCCCAGCCATTACGAGTCGATTCCCATTCATCACACCGGATCTGTTTTTTACTTTACCGCCCAACTCCTGCTCAACCCGAATGCGGCCAAGCTCACCACCGATGAAGGGTCTGCCCTAGCCAACCGTCATATTCTCATCGTGGATGACAATGCCACCAATCGCCAGATTCTGGCACTGCAAACCCAAAACTGGCAAATGCGACCGGAAGTTGCGGAAAGTGGGGCTGCGGCTATGTCCCTCCTTAAGCAGCATGCTTCTTTTGATGTCGCTATTTTAGACCTGCAAATGCCGGAGATGGATGGGGTGACCTTGGCCAAGCAGATCCGCGCTGCCTACCCACAATTGCCGCTGATTCTGCTGACCTCTTTGGGGCAATCTTTAACCCCTGAGGAAGGTCAGCTCTTTGCCACGCTGATCAGCAAACCTGTGAAGCAGTCCACGCTTTACAATGTCCTCAATGATTTGTTTAGTGACTGCCCCATTCCCCCCACTGCCAAACCGAAGCAGTTTGCCACTGCCGCGCTGCAAGCGGACTTACCACCGCTGCGCATTTTAGTTGCCGAAGACAACAAGGTGAACCAAATGGTGGCACTCCGTATCCTTGACAAATTGGGGTATCGAGGAGATATTGCCGCCAATGGCCTAGAGGTTCTAGAGGCCGTCAAGCGACAGCCCTACGATGTGATTCTCATGGATATGCAAATGCCGGAAATGGATGGCGTGACAGCCACCCGCGAGGTGATTCAATTGTTCCAAACCCTTGCTCAGCCGCGACCGCGCATTATTGCTATGACCGCCAATGCCATGGAGAGCGATCGCCAAGCCTGTCTAGAGGCTGGTATGGATGACTACGTCAGTAAACCCATCAGCCTTGAGGAACTGGTGCGCGCCCTGCGAGCCTGTCAGCCCTTAAGCTCGACGCCCACCCACTAGCCATCAACAAATTCGACTGCGTAGGGGAAACGTCGCAAGCATGGTAACAACATGGCAACGCCAAACCACTGCACCTGCACCCGCCGATTTTATTGCGGAAGTTGAGGCGCTGCATCCCAAGGCAGGGCGTTTCACCGCGCAACTGCTCTGGCAGCGCGGCGTACGGGATCTGGCGGCCTTTTTAGATTGGCGCCATTACCAACCCAGATCCCCTTTTGAATTTCCGGAAATGACGCGAGCTATGGTACGCCTGCAGCAGGCGCTGGATCAGCAGGAGAAAGTAGCCATCTGGGGCGACTTTGATGCTGATGGTGTCACCGCCACCGCAGTTCTTACGGAGGGGCTGCGTCCCGTCTTGAGGGAGCACCTTGCAGGCTTTTACGTTCCCAATCGGCTCCAGGAGGGTCACGGTCTTTCGGAAAAAGGCTTACAACAGCTTGCTCAGCAGGGGGTCTCGTTGATCATCACCTGTGATACGGGCTGCACGAACCACCGGCAAATTGCCTATGCCCGCACGCTAGGCATCGACGTCATTGTTACCGATCACCATACCCTTGCGGCTGAACCGTTGGCGGCAGTGGCGCTCATTAACCCCCGTCAGTTGCCAGCCACTCATCCCCTGCGTTCGTTATCGGGAGTGGCGGTGGCCTACAAATTGGTTGAAGCCGTTTATCAAACTTGGCCGCAGCAGGCCGCTCCTCCCCTTGAGTCATTGCTGGATTTAGTTGCCATTGGCCTGATTGCCGATTTGGTGGAGTTGCGCGACGAGGCGCGTTATTTGGCACAGCGGGGTTTAGAGGTGTTGGCGACGACTCAACGACCGGGGATTCAGGCACTCTTGGCCAACTGTCAGCGGAACGGCCAGCGAGCCACAGATATTAGTTTTGGGTTAGCCCCACGGATTAATGCCGTCAGTCGGGTAGCCGGCAATGTGCGCCCCTTAATTCACCTACTGACGACCTGGGATCCGGAACAGGCTAAACAACTGGCTCAACGGGTGGAGCAAGCCAATGACAGTCGGCGGCACCTACAAAAGCAAATTGCTAAGGAAGCTCATCAAAAAGTGGCGCAACTGGATTTATCCACGGCTCGGGTCATTGTGCTCACAGATGATAACTGGTCAGCGGGGATTCTTGGCATTGTGGCCAACGAGCTGGTGAGTACCTACGGGCGGCCAGCTATTTTACTGCACACGGATCCCGCAACCGGCAAGGCGGCGGGTTCGGCGCGCTCCGATGGCACCATAGATCTCTACGAAGCCTTACAACAGCAGCAACATCTGTTTGACCATTTTGGTGGTCATCCCTACGCTGCCGGTTTTTCTCTGAACACTAAAGACATTCCCCTCCTAGAAACTGCCCTCAATGCGTACCTACTGCAACAACAGGGCACGGCGGGGGCGATCGCCCAACCTTTGATGATTGACTTGGAGGTCACCCTAGAGGAGATAGGGATGCCTCTATTCAAAGAACTGCAACTGTTGGAGCCCTTTGGCATGGGTAATCCAACACCACGGCTCTTGGTGCGTCGCGTCGCCCTCAACAACCTCAAGGATAACCCCGTTAAGAACAAGCCTATCTCCTATGTCACCCTTGACCTCGTGGATCCGGAGGCAGGCATGCGGATAGCCGCAAAGTGGTGGCAGCATCAGATCAAGGATTGTCCCAAAACCTATTGTGATGTGGTCTTAGAACTGGAAGAATGGCAAGGCAGGGTCGCCGCTAACATTGTGGCTCTCCAGCCCAGTGGTACTAGCCTGGTTACGACAGCGCCGGCTGAGTTTATCTACGACTTTCGCCATTGTCCGGCAGCGGCACCGACCACGGGTCTACGGTTAGAGACCTGCCCCCTCTCTGCTCAAGCATGGCAAGACTGGGTCAAGCGCGCTCAGACTCAGCAGCAGCCGCTGATTTTGGCCTACAACCCTCCAGGAGAACCGGATCCCCTGCTGCTTTGGCAAACATTAGTGCGTCGTTTTAGAGCCCAACAGCCCCTTGAGCGCCACCAATTATTAGCAGAGCTGGAGCTAGACGAAGTGTGTTTAGAGCTAGCAATTCAAGTGTTCCAAACGTTGGGAGTGGAAATCCGCGAGCAAGGGGAGAGGCTCTATTGCCATTGGCCTGCCCAAGCCCGTCCTTCAGCGGTAACAGCAACAGCCCTAGAGGCTTTTTTAGGGGCGATCGCTGAGCAGCAGTTTCAGCGCCGCTACTTGGCCACCGCCCCCCTAGCCTGCTTACAAGCTCAAGCAAGGGGCTGAAAATAGGTTTGCACCAAGTTCTGGTAAAAGCCCAAAACCCGCTTGTCTTTGAAAACCGCAGGGACACGCGCAAAGGCGGCACGGGAAATAATGGCGTATTCTGGGATAGCAAACACGGTTGTGTCATTGGCCTGATAGTGCGGCCAAAAGTAAGGGGTTAGGTGGGGAAATTTTTGCAAAATTTGTTCAATTTCGCTGGTGGCAACGGCCATCGCTTTGTCGGTTGTGGGAGCACCGTTAAAGAAAATGGGCAAGGGCAGCGGACACCCCTCGCGGCGAAACGTGTGAATTTCGCCAAAGATGAAGCTGTGAATGACTTGGGCGGCATTGTTCAAGGAGGACAAATCAGTGTGGCGGGTGGGAATCAACACCACATCACTGGCATAGACCGCACTTTTGCTCAGAAACAACCAAGCACTGGGACAATCGAGCAAGATGTAATCGTAGCGATCGCGCACTGGCTGGAGCACCTCCCGCAGACGGGTGATGGGTGGAGTGGCCGTCTGCAGGGCTTGAAGGAGAATATTTTGAAGCTGAAGGGTGGCCGGAATGACATCAAAAATGTGTGCTGATTTGATCGAGTGACCGCTGCGCAAACGTAGATCAAACGGACGAATGGCAGCCGTGATCGGCAGGTGCGGATCTTGCAGACAATTGGCCAAGCTCGTGGCAGTGGGGGTGACTTCAAGGGAGCGGCTGAGATCCCCTTGAGGATCGCAGTCCACTAGTAGTACGGATTGATCGGCAACGGCAAGGGTAGCGCCGAGGTTAATCGTGGTGGTGGTTTTGCCGACACCGCCTTTATGGTTATAGATACAGATCGTCGTGCAGCGGGCTGGCGATTGGAGACAAGCACGCAGTTCTTGGACAATGGCTTCGAGGCGATCGCCCCGCAGTTCAAAATTTGGGGTTGCCGGATACACTAAGTGACCATGGCGCTGAAACAGTTGCAAATGGCGAGCATTGGTTACCAAGCCCCAACGGGTGTTACGACAGTGCTCTCCGGAGAGCAGTTGGCGCAGTTGACTCAGGGCGCGGGCTTGGTGGGCAGAACCTTCTTCCAGACTAATGGCAACCGTTTGGCTAGGCGTATTGCGAGAGCGCCGGGCGGGCGCCTTAATTTCCACGATTAAATCCGGATACCGTCGCTCTTGGGCAAAAGGCGGGCGGTTCTGCGAGGGGAAGCGTGCGGCAATATCGGCAATGCCCGTTCCGGTGTCAAAGGAGGTGAGGCGATCGCTCTCGCCAAAACCAAGGAGTGTCAGCAGCGGGTGAATGAAATCATGGTCAATCACTGCTTCCGAGGTTTCATCACTGTTAATTTGCTGCCATTGGGATTGCAAGCGGGAAATATCCACAGGTCTTCACCCTTGACGACCGAATGGCTGCCCTGCTGGTGGCTGTTGGTGAGTTCCACCCCCTTTGACTGCGAGCAGAATTGAGCCAAGTGGATGGCTTGTAAGCGATACCATCGCTGAAGTCGCGCCAGCTCCTCGGCAATGCTAAGGGTAGGTGCAAAACCATCACAACCATAGCCAAGGTATCGCAAAACAGCAACGAGTGTACAAGGGGCAATCCAATAGGCTTGACTGAGGGATAACAAATTCAGTGTTTTGCTGCTGCGCAGGTCTGCCTCTACCGCAGCAATGAGGTCAAGTTCATTGGGCAATGGGGGCGTGCAAGACCCCACATAGACTGTTTCCGGTTGGGCGATCGCCAACAACCAGCGCAGGTGAGTTAACGAGGGCGGTAGCGACCAAAGGATCAGGTGTTGGCAACGACGGCGGGGGCGATCGTAGTCAATCGTGGCCGTAGTGGCCTCAGGAGGCACGTAGGGGCGATTGTAGCCGTACAGCAGTGCTGTTCCCCGCAGTTGCGAGCGCCAATCCGACTGGAGAGGGTACCACTGAGGAGCGGGATGGGACGGTGGCTCTGGACAAGACCAGACTAGCCTCCCGGGACGACTGGGTTGAATCCCCTGTATCTCCAGTTCAAGGTTGGTTTCCCCCTGCCATGTATGGGCTACAAGGGTATAGGCAATATCCACTTCGGCAGGCAGGGTTGCCCCTTGCCAGCGCCATACCTTTGCCATGAACGGCGGGCTCGTGCCTTGTTGGAGTACCAGTTTGAGGTGATTCCCCTGTTTACCCATGGGGGACTGGGCTAAGACTTGAACACCCCGAGTGCAAAAAACCGGCGGCGGATTTTCACTCCCAAAAGGCTGCAGTCGCTCTACTTGCTCGTAAAAGTCCCACGTGAGTTGCTCAAAGTTCACTTCAGCATCAATCTGAACCAAGGGACGCAAGTGTTCTGGCCGCAGGCAAGTACGGGCAAATTCCCGCAGGCGATCGCCCCATTCCTGAAGATGCGCTGCTGGCAACGTAAACCCCCCAGCGGCGCGATGACCGCCATACTTGGTTAGCAGTTCGCGGGTCGCCTCTAGCGCTGCAAAAACATTGAATTCTGGAATGCCGCGCGCCGAGCCACGAATTGTCGTTTCGTTTTCGTAGGTACCAATAAACACGGGAATCCCGTAGCGTTCCACTAGCCGAGAGGCAACAATGCCAATCACGCCATGGTGCCAATTGGGCTGCACAATCACCATTACCCATTCTGCGGTTGGATCAAATCCTTGGGCTTCTAGCTGGGCGATCGCCTCTGCTTCAATGGCAGTGCACAATTCTTGACGGCTGCGGTTGGTCTCTTCACAAATGGCCGCTAAGGTGACAGCTTGCGCTTGATCCTCTGTCGTGAGTAATTCAATGACCACTTGCGGGTCACCAATGCGTCCCATGGCGTTAATACGGGGGCCGAGGCGAAAGCCAACGGCACTGGGCTTGAGCGCAGTGTTGGTGGTGGGCGTACTATTCGAGACCTGCATCAAGGCTCGGATTCCTACCAAAGAAGTCGTAGGCAACGTTTGTAACCCTCGCTTTACCCAACGGCGATTCACCCCTACCAAGGGCGCCAAATCCGCAATCGTACCGAGAGTGCACAGCTCTCGCAGAGGACGCACAAGACCCTCCACCCTTCCCAACCGCTGTGCCAGAGAAAGGGCAAGGATGTAGGCCATCCCCACACCCGCTAACGAGTGGTAAGGAGAATCCGCCGGTACGAGTTTGGGGTTAAGAATGGCGTGAGCGGGCGGCAGTTCTGCAGGGATGTCATGGTGATCCGTGACAATAACAATCAAACCCAGCTCTCGGGCTTTGGCGATCGGCTGCACAGCAGCAATGCCGTTATCCACCGTGAGAATGACCTTGACGCCTTGTTCGTAGCATTCAAGGACAATCCGCTCATTGATGCCGTAGCCTTCGTGCATGCGGGAAGGAATTTCATAATCAATGTGGGCTCCTAAGTGCCGCAAGGCTCGCAGCAGCAGCGCTGTACTGGTCATGCCATCGGCATCATAGTCGCCGCAAATCCTAATTTTTTCAGCACCCGCAATGGCCTGCCGCAGTAATTCCACCGCCAGACCCAAATCAGCAAAAACGGTGCTCGGGGGTGGCAGCTCAAGGGTTTCCGGCACCAAGAAACGCTGCACAGCATCGGCTGTCGCCAAGCCGCGGCGCAGGTAAATTTCGGCAAGGGGGCGATCGCAGCCCAAGGCAGCCATGAGGGACTCACACAGTACCGCATCTACCGGTGCTAACTGCCAACGCTGAGGCGGAAGAGTCATAGCACCATCATAAATGCCCCCCTAACTAATGCAGAAGGGTTAGCAACAGACTTTTTCAGACCTTATCAAAAAACGAAAGCTTGACAAGGTAGGCCAGGATTGCCCCCACGAGCGCCACAATGAAACCCCATAGCCTTGAATCAACCACGCGTTGGCGATCGCTCAGATCAGAGACCTTCTCATCTAAAGCCTTCAGCTCGGTGGGGATGGCCTTGATTTCACCCTGCAGTTCAGTACGAGCTGCCTTGATTTCACCGAATAGACGTTCTTCAAGCGTATTGAACTTTTCAGCCGTCGTGGCGATATGAATGTCAAGCTTTTTATCCATGGCCTGAACTTCAGATCTCATTGTCTGAATTTCGGCTCGCACCGATGTTATCTCCTGCTGCATCGATTGAATAGCACTCAGCACTTGGCTCAGTTCTGATGGGGTCGATACCTCACTCATGATTTAGACCTTGATCGGTAAATGCTGTTCCATTATCCTCGCACGCCTCAGGAACTGACACCTCGGATCGTCTAAGACGGTATTCATGAGAACTGCTGAGGCAAAGATCGCTCCCTGACGGTATCATCGAGCACCTTTTGGAATACCAAAATTGCATAGAGTAGAGGCCTCACAAAACAGCCACATAACACGAATTTGGCAAGGAGAACACAGTAGCACCTATGCGACTTGACCAGTTGCAGTCTTTTTTGGCGGTTGCTGAAACCGGTAGCTTTCAAGCGGCAGCGCGACGGTGTGGGGTCAGCCAGCCCACGATTAGTCGGCAAATTCAAGCCCTAGAGGAGAATTTAGGGATTCAGCTTTTGCATCGGTCTAGCGGTGCCAAGCTGACAGTGGCAGGAGACCTATTTCGGCGGCGTGCCCACAAGATTTGGCAGGAATGGCAGGCCGCCAACGCCGAGTTAAAGGCGATGCAACAGGGTCAACAGCAAGAGCTGTGCATTGCGGCGATTCACTCCATTTGTCGCCATTTTTTACCGGTGTTGTTGCCCACCTTTCATCAGGCCTTTCCCCAGATGCAATTGCGGGTAACCGCTTTAGGAAGCGATCGCGCCCTCAAGGTGTTTCAGGACGGGCTAGTCGATTTGATTATTATCATGGGCGATCGCCATCTTTTTAAGCAGCCGGAATGGGTCATTGAACCCCTTTACAGTGAACCCGTACAAGTGCTGATGGCAGCACACCATCCCCTTGCCCATCAAAGCACACTGACATGGGAGCAATTAGCGGCCTATCCCCACGTGGTCTTTAAGGATGGTTATGGCATGCGCCGTCTCGTCGCAGAGGAATTTGCCCGCCGTGGCCTCCAATGGCAACCCGCCTTGGAACTAAATACTCCCGATGCCTTTATTGCGGTCATTCGTGAAAGTGACATGCTTGCTTTGTTACCGCGCTCGGCTCTGAAAGAGGCTCTCAAGGATGATACGTTAGTTATTCGTGACCTTAATGCCACTGTAGCGCCGCCACCGCGTCAGGTGTTAGCCATTACCAGCCGCGATCGCCTCAGTTTGCCCCCCATTGCCCAGTTGTTGACCCTCATTCGCCAGCACGCCAGCCATGAGCCTCATCTTCCGTGATCTGCTCAAAAAAGTGGGGAGTGGCGCCCATACCCACCAAGACTTGAGCCGTGCCGAAGCAGCCATGGCCCTAAAGCTCATGCTTGAGCAAACGGCCACCCCCGCCCAAATTGGTGCTTTCCTCATTGCTCACCGCATCAAGCGCCCCACCGCGGAGGAAATGGCCGGCATGCTCGATACTTACCGCCAGCTGGGGCCGCAAGTGGCTGCCCTTGACAGCGACGTGCCAGTGATGATTCTCACCCAGCCCTACGATGGGCGCGATCGCACCTTTCCCTTGAGCCCTTTGACGGCTCTGGTTCTGGCAACGGCAGGGATTCCTGTTCTGCAACACGGGGGCGATCGCATGCCGACCAAAGAAGGCGTTCCCCTCATTGATCTGTGGCGCCAGCTGGGGGTGAACTGGTCACGCGTTCCCCTTGCCCATGTGAGAACCTGTCTCGCTCAAGGACGGCTAGGCTTTGTCTATTTACCCCGCCATTTTCCCGCTGCCCACGGACTGGTGCCCTATCGGGAACAAATTGGCAAGCGCCCTCCCATTGCTACGTTAGAGTTAATCTGGAACCCATACCAAGGGGCAAGCCATTTAGTGGCTGGTTTTGTCCATCCCCCCACCGAAACGATTATGCGGGATGCCCTGCACTTGCATGGCGTGCCCACCTTTACCACCGTCAAAGGTCTTGAAGGCAGTTGCGACCTCCCCCGCGAGCGGACGGCCATTATCGGTTTAGCTCGCGAGCAGCCCGAACCGTGGCAACGATTGCGTCTCCACCCCCAAGACTACGGCATGAACAGCGCTAATGTGCCATGGATCAATCTCGCTGAGGCAGCTCAGGCGATGCAGCAGGTTCTTGCCGGCAACTTCCATCCCCTGACGGCATCCGTGATCTGGAATAGTGGTTTTTACCTTTGGCAAGGGGGTAAAGCAACGAGTTTAGGCGAGGGGATGGCACTCAGCCAAGAGCTGCTTGAGAGCGGGAAAGTGCAACAACACTGTCGCCAAGTCCAAGAAAAGGTTGAGGCTTTGAGTGACCTTTGAAAGAATCAAAAGAACTTAGAAAACTTCCTATCAGGTTAGGAGAATGTAAGCTAACCTAAAAGACGAAGATCGCCCAAGACCAGTAGCGCAGTCATGGCTTCCCTGATTGTTCCCGGTAACCGTTCCCTGACACCCCTGCAGCAAACAGGGCTGGCATGGGTGGGGCGCTGGGGCGGACGGGATGTGGTACTTGCCATTGACTTAACTGAGAGTGTTGGCCTCAACGATCCGGGACGGCTACACCTGCGACAAATTATCCAGAAAACGCTGACTGAAGGGGACACAGTTCATATCATTCCTTTTGCAACAACGGCGCGATCGCCCATTGCTTTTGAGTACCGCGGCGAGGCTGATCTTCCCAAAATCCTTGAGGCTGTTCCCATGACGGCTGGCCTTGAGCAAAACCGCCGTGCATCCTACGAATGAACGCGAAGCGTCATTCGCTAGTTAGCGGCGGACAGAGTTTGCGCGGGTCATCCTGATTC
>FWPU01000451.1_pt1 | contig 132263 bp, 121 predicted proteins | sample 2228361 | NCBI WGS metagenome assembly FWPU01 (sample SAMEA103939777, study PRJEB20133) | metagenome | reverse complement strand
TTACTCGATGATCTTGGACACCACGCCAGCCCCCACGGTGCGGCCCCCTTCGCGGATGGCGAAGCGCAGACCCTCCTCCATGGCGATGGGCTTGATGAGCTCCACCGTAAAGGTCACGTTATCCCCCGGCATCACCATCTCCACGCCCTCCGGCAGCTGCACCACCCCGGTCACGTCGGTGGTGCGGAAGTAGAACTGCGGCCGGTAGTTGGTGAAAAACCCGGTGTGCCGACCCCCCTCTTCCTTCTTCAGCACGTACACCGAGGCCTCGAACTTGGTGTGCGGGGTTACGCTACCCGGTTTGGCCAGCACCTGGCCCCGCTCCACATCCTCCCGGCCAATCCCCCGCAGCAATAGCCCCACGTTGTCCCCAGCAATCCCCTCGGTCAGGGTCTTGCGGTGCATCTCCACCCCGGTCACCACCGTCTTCTGGGTCTCCCGCAGGCCCACGATCTCCACCTCGTCCCCGGTCTTGATCTTGCCCCGCTCGATCCGCCCAGTAGCCACGGTACCCCGTCCGGTGATGGTAAATACGTCCTCCACCGGCATCAGGAAAGGCTTGTCCACATCCCGCTGGGGTGTGGGAATGTACGAGTCAATGGCGTCCAAAAGCTCCCAGATCCGATCCACCCACTCGTTCTCCCCCCGCTGGGTCTTGGGGTGGGCCATCATGTGTTCCAGCGCCTTCAGCCCAGAGCCCCGGATGATGGGGGTGTCATCCCCAGGAAACTCGTACTGGTTCAACAGGTCGCGAATCTCCATCTCCACCAGGTCCAACAGCTCCGGGTCATCCACCATGTCCACCTTGTTCAAAAAGACCACGATGTAGGGCACCCCCACCTGCCGCGACAGCAGGATGTGCTCCCGGGTCTGGGGCATGGGCCCGTCGGTCCCCGAGACCACCAGAATGGCCCCGTCCATCTGGGCCGCCCCGGTGATCATGTTCTTCACGTAGTCGGCGTGCCCCGGGCAGTCCACGTGGGAGTAGTGCCGTTTCTCCGTCTCGTACTCCACGTGGGCGGTGTTGATGGTGATCCCCCGGGCCTTCTCCTCCGGGGCCTTATCAATCTGGTCGTAGGCCTGCACCTCCACGTTGGGGTTGGCCGCCGCCGCAACGTAGGTAATCGCCGCCGTCAGGGTGGTCTTCCCGTGGTCTACGTGCCCGATGGTCCCCACGTTCACGTGGGGTTTGGTCCGCTCAAATACGCCTTTCGCCATGTGTTTCGCCTCCTTTGGCTTCCGCTGGGTGTTTTTCAGGAACACACCGCCCGCAGCGGTGAACGGGCGGTGTGGGTTTGGAGCTCGGGATCGGGCTTGAACCGACGACCTCACCCTTACCAAGGGTGTGCTCTACCAGCTGAGCTACCCGAGCAGGCTTTAGGGCGCGACTTGGGGCACACGAGGCGCAGCCCGGCTTTGTCGCGCCCTCTAGCGCTTGGAGCGGGAAACGAGACTCGAACTCGCGACCCTCTGCTTGGGAAGCAGATGCTCTACCAACTGAGCTATTCCCGCATGTAGCGCTTTACGCTGCCTGAGCCCGACGCAGACTAGAGGCACAGCGCACCGTAGGCGCTTTGGTGGGCAGGGATGGATTCGAACCATCGAACTCCGAAGAGAACAGATTTACAGTCTGTCGCCTTTAACCACTCGGCCACCTGCCCATGTGGAGCCACCCATCGGAATTGAACCGACAACCTTCCGATTACAAGTCGGGTGCTCTACCAGTTGAGCTAGGGTGGCCCGGCTTGCTGTTCATCCGATGGTGCGCTTTGGACAGAGGGATCGAACCTTGTCCAAGTCGTAAGGTTACAACACGTGCTAAGGGCTGTCAAGCTGGGCAAAGAGCGTATGAAAGGCAATAGCAACTGCGTGGGAGGGCGTTTGGTACAGTAGGCCCATGCAAATAACAGCTTTTGGCGCGGCCCAGACCGTCACAGGCAGTTGCCACCTGGTTGAACACAAAGGCTTCCGGCTGTTGCTCGACTGCGGGGCTTACCAGGGGGCTGACGAGGAGCGTAACACAGATACCTTTGGCTTCGATCCCCGAACAGTAGATGCCGTGCTCATCACTCATGCTCACCTTGACCACATCGGCCGCCTGCCCCTCTTATTACGGCGGGGCTACTCTGGCCGGGTGTATGTAACTGAGCCTACCCGGCTTATCCTACCGGTCATTTTGCAGGATGCCCTCAAGCTGATGCTGGAAGAGCGGGAGCGCCTTCTGCGCAAAGGGCGACCGGTTCCCCCGTTGCCCTGGGATGAGTCCGATCTAGCAGAGCTATATGACCGTTTAGAGGAGGTCGGCCTTTACCAGACCCGGGATTTGGGCCCCTTCCGCTACCGTTTGCGCAATGCTGGGCACCTGCCAGGAAGCATTTTTGTTCAGCTGGAGGCTGAGGGGCGTAGCCTGATTTTCAGCGGTGATCTAGGCCACCGACGCAAGGATGTACTGCCAGATCCAGACTATCCCACCCAGGCCGATCTGGTGGTTTGTGAGGGCACCTATGGTGACCGTGCCCACCGCCCTTTTGCCGCTACCGTAGAGGAGTTTGCCCGGATTTTGCGAGAGGTGTTGGGCCAAGGGGGCAAAGTTTTCATCCCCTCTTTTGCCCTCGAGCGTACCCAGGAGGTGTTGTTTTACATCCGCGAGCTCGAGCTGCGTGGGGCTATTCCTAGCGTACCGGTGTTTGTGGACTCGCCCATGGCCTCTAAGATTAGCGAAATCTACCCCAAGTTGCGCGACTTTTTTAGCCCTGAGATTCAGCATATCTACGCTCAGGGGTTCGATCCATTCCGGCCTCAACAACTGGAGTACACCCAAAGCACAGAGGCCTCTAAAGCCCTCAACTTTAGAGAAGGACCACTCATTGTTATTGCGGGAAACGGCATGCTCTCGGGCGGGCGCATCCTACACCACCTTCGGCTGGGTTTACCCGGCAGCAAGAATGCCGTGATTATTTTGGGCTATCAGCCCAGGGGTGGCCTGGGGGAGTTGCTCATCCACGGGGCTGATCGGGTACGCCTATTTGGTGAAACTGTGCCCGTGCAGGCCAGAACCCACACCCTGGGAGGGTTTTCCGGCCACGCGGGCCGTGATGAGCTACTGGACTGGCTAGGGGGTCAGCCCCGGGTGGCCTTGGTGCATGGGGAGAAGGACAAGCTGGAAAGCCTGGAAGGGGCCTTGCAAGAACGGGGCCAGCAAGCCTTTCTAGCTCAGTGGGGCCAGGCGATAGAAGTGTAACCCTTCAGCCTCCTTGGCTTTGCTTTTCCCTAAAACTTCTGACCAGGCCGCGCAGGAAAACCAGGAGCCACAGCCCGCCCACTCCCAGCAAAGCGGCCAGGTCGGCCCAGCTGGGCGCTCGTTGGAAGGAGGGCAACACCGTCCAGGCATGATCCACCAAACGAAAAGCCACAATCCAAAAGGCGATGTAGAAAAGTACCCGGGGTTCCCGCTTGGGGGGGTTGGTGAGCAGGGCCAAGAAGGGCAGGAAGAACTGGCCTAGTAAGAGGGAAACGGCCACTCCACCCCAGAAGCCCTGGGTGCGGGGCAGGTAGTACTCCGCCTCGTGGGGTAGATCGGCTCCCCAAACGATGATGAAGGTGGTCAGGGCCAGGTAGACCCAGATGATGCTCAAAGCCAAAAGCAGATTGGCCTGGTTTTGCAGATTGCGGCGGGAAAGCCAGGTGGCCACCGCTGGGCTACGCGTGGCTAGGGCTACCGCTAGGGCCAGACCACCTAGGGCATGCCCCACCACAAACAAAGCCCCATAGGAAGCAGAGAAGAAGTGGGCCTCGAGGCCCATCAGTAGATCAAAGGCCAGAAAGGTGCCGCCCACCATCAACAGGGCCAGCCCCCAGGCGGCGGTCTCGGTGCGCCGTTGGGCTACGGCTCCTTCGGCCTGGCCCCAGTGGGTCATGCGCCTAGCCAGGAAGATAAGGAGGGCGAAGTACAGCACCAATCGCAAAGCGAAGAAGATGGGGTTGTTATAGGGCTGCCGGTGCTGCAGGATGGGGTCGGTGGCGACCTGGGTGGGCCGGGCCCAGGGATAAAGCTCCGGCAGGAAAAGAAAGAGGGGTAGGGCCAGTAGGACCAGAAGGGGCAGGGTGGAGACCGAGGCCTCTAGAAAGGGTTGCAGGGCTAGCCCCCACTGGCTGCGCAGCAAGTGGTGCAGGAGTAAAACAGCCAGGGTGCCTACGGTTAGGGCTAGGAAGAAGGTATACCCAAACAGATAGGCCTGGGCCACCGGTGCTCCTAGGATCAGGCCTAGCAAAAGCGTCACCCCACCGGCCAGGGCTAGGGCTAGGCCCAGCCGACCTAGGCCAATAGAGCGTTCAGGGAGAACCTGCTGCATGGCTACCTCCAGGGCAGTTGTTTTTCTGGATGCATTCCTTGATGTAGGCCACGGCCGCCCAGCGGTCTTCGGGAGAGATGCGCGAGGCGTAGCCCATCATCCGGCCAAACCCTTGGGTGGCGGCGAGGAAAAAGTAGCCGGGTGGAGCAGCCCGTAGGCGCTCGCTAGTGAAGGAAGCGGGCTGGGGGAAGCCCCGGGCCACTGCGGGGCCGTTGCCTGCCCCTTGGGCTCCGTGACAGACGGCGCAGAAGACCTGGTAGACCTCTTTTCCCCGGGCCAGATTCACCGCAATGGGTACGCTCTCCAGCAGGCCCTGGGGCCCTTGGCCTGTGTAGAAGCCCGGCACCGGCTCCAAGTGCCCCCGGGCCACGGTGCCTTGGGGGGCAGGGCGGCCTGTTTGTCCATCGGCAAAGAAGCCGCTTTCGGCAAAGGCCTTGCCCTTGGGCTGCTCCCACATCCAGCCGCATCCGGCCAGGAGCACTCCTAGAACGAGAAGCAAGGGCCTCAACGGGACACCTCCTCTACCTCGGCCCCCAGGGTTTGCAGAAACGCCCGGGTGGCCTCCAGGTCAAAGCGGGGGTCCCGGGCCTCCAGGTATAGGGCAAAGCGGTCGGTTAGGGCCTGGCGGTAGCCTGGGGCCTGGGTCACCGGATGGTAGGCCAGGGGGAGGTTGTTGAGGGCCAAAAGGCTCACGAAGAGACCCAGGGTAATGGTCAGGATGGTGAGCTCGAAGGTGATGGGCACGTAAGCCGGCCAGGCCAACAGGGGTTTGCCCCCAATGTTGAGCGGATACCCCACCACCTGGGTCCAGGTTTGCATGCCGAAGCCCACCAAGGCCCCCACCACCCCCAGGCTGAAGGCAATCCAGGGGATGCGCTCGTCCCGCCGGCCCAAAGCGTCCACCAGCCCCTCGATCGGGAACGGGGTATAGGCCTCGAGGTAGCGGTACCCCGCAGCCCTAACCCGAGGAATCGCCTCCAGAAGCTCCTCGGGGGTTTTGAAGTAGGCCATCAGACCGTACAGCATGGCTTTCCTCCTTGTGGAAGCGCAGCTTGTGCAAAAGGTGGAGCATCTCCGCCACCGCGATGGGGGGGAAGATGCGGATAAAAAGGGCAATGCCCAGCACAAAGAAGCCGAAGGTGCCGATGAACAGGCCCCAGTCCACCCAGGTGGGATGGAACAGCCGAGCGCTGGAGGGCAGAAAGTCGCGCGAAAGGCTGATGATCACGATTACGTAGCGCTCGAGCCACATCCCTACGTTGGCCAGCACCGAGATCAGGAAGAGCCAGGGCAGGCTATGGCGGAAGCGGGGAAACCACAAGAGCTGCAATATCCCTACGTTGATGAGCATCATGGCCCAGAAATAGGGGGCATAAGGCCCGCTAAAACGCCAGACCTGTTGGCGTAGCTCGTAGGGCTCGGCGGAGTACCAGGCCACGAAGAGCTCGAGCAGGTAGATGTAGGCCACCCCTAGGCCGCTGGCCAGCATCACCTTGGCCATCCAGTCCAGGTGCCGCAGGGTAATGACCTCCTCCAGCCGGTACCACTTGCGCAGAGGGATGATCAGGGTCAGGGCCATGGCGAAGCCGGAGTAGATGGCCCCCGCGGCGAAGAAGGGGGGGAAGACGGTAATGTGCCAGCCGGGCACCAGTCCGTAGGCAAAGTCCAGGCTCACCACCGAGTGTACCGAGATCACCACCGGAGTGGCCAGCCCGGCCAGCAGCACGTAGGCTGCCCGGTAGCGGTGCCAGTGGGTGGCGCTGCCGGTCCAGCCTAAGGAGAGCGCCCCGTAGAAGGCTCGAGCCAGCCGGCTTTTGGCCCGCTCGCGCAGCAGGGCTAGGTCAGGGATCAGGCCCAGATAGAGGAAAAGGGTGGAGATGGTGAGGTAGGTCATGATAGCCAACACGTCCCAGGCCAGGGGGCTTTTGAACTGGGGCCACATGGCCAGGCTGTTGGGGTAGGGCAGCAACCAGTAGAAGTACTGCGGGCGGCCCATGTGGATGAGGGGGAAGATAGCCGCGCAGAGCACAGCAAAAAGGGTCATGACCTCGGTCAGGCGGTTCAGCGAGTCGCGCCAGTCTTGGCGCATCAGCACCAGAATGGCCGAGATCAGGGTGCCCGCGTGGCCAATCCCAATCCACCAGACGAAGTGCACAATATCGAAGCCCCAGGCTACCGGGATGTTAATCCCCCAGGTGCCTAGCCCTTGCAAAAAGGTCACCAGGATGGCGTAGAGCAAAAAAGCCGTGCCCAGCCCCCCCAGCAGGACCAGGGGCCACCAGATGCGGGGTGGGGGTTTTTCCACCACCCCGACCAGCTTGTCGGCCAGGCTCTGGTAGGTGTGCTCGCCCTGGATGAGGGCGGGGTCTCCAATGGGTTTAGCTTGCATCGCCACGCTCCTTCAAAGCAGGGTTGGGGTTACGCACCCGGCCTAGGTAGGTGGTGCGAGGCCGGGTGTTAATCTCGGAAAGTAGGGTGAAGTGCCGCGGATCCTGGCGCAGCGCAGCCACAGCGCTGTCCGGGGCTTTGAGGTCGCCGAAGACGATGGCTCCCGAGGGGCAGGCCTGCTGGCAGGCGGTCTGTACCTCACTGGGCTGGATAGGCCGCCCCTCTTTGCTGGCTTGGATGCGGGCTTCCTCGATGCGCTGCACGCAGTAGGTGCACTTCTCCATCACCCCGCGGCTACGCACGCTCACCTCGGGGTTCATCAACAGGGTAAGGGGGCTTTGCTGGGCAGCCCGGGGGTCGCCCTGGCCGATGAAGGCCTCTGCATAGGGGAAGAAGTTAAAGCGGCGCACCTTGTAGGGGCAGTTGTTGGAGCAGTACTTGGTGCCCACACAGCGGTTGTAGACCATCAGGTTGAGCCCCTCGCCCGAGTGCACCGTGGCGGCTACCGGGCAGACCGGCTCGCAGGGGGCTTTTTCGCAGTGCTGGCAGGGTACAGGCTGGTGGTGTACCCGGTCTTCGTGATGGTAGCGCTCGATGCGTATCCAGTGCATCTCCCGTCCCCGCAGCACCTCCTCCTTGCCCACCACCGGGATGTTGTTCTCGGCCTGGCAGGCCAGCACACAGGCGTTGCAGCCGGTACACAAGGAGGTGTCGATGACCATAGCCCAGGCATGGGGTTCCGAGGGCCATTCGGGATAAAGGGAAGGGGTGGGCTTGGCTTTGGCCGCGGTGGCCTGGTAAGCGGACAGGGGCTCATCGTGGAATATCTCGAGCCCCTCCAGATTGAAGTGCTGCTGGGTGCTGGCCAAAGGGTAGCGTCGCCCGGTAGGCTGCACCGCCACCCCCGCCACGTAGTCGGGATGCGCCTGGGTGCGCAGCCGGTAGGCGTCGAAGCCCACCTTGTTGCCCACCTGTCCGGCCCGGGTGCGGCCATGCCCTAAGTACAGGGTGAAGCAGCCTTCCGGGTGGCTGGGGGCCACCCAGAGGGGTAGCTCGAGCCGCCGTCCCCCTACCTCCAGGGCCACCATGGGCCGCTCGGGGGCGAAGCGGGCCTCGGCCTGGCGTATCGGCCCCAAGAGGCCCAAAGCTTCGGCGGTCTGGGGGCCACAGATTAGGGCGTTGTCCCAGGTGAGGTGGGTGAGGGGCTTGGGGGCTTCCTGCAGCCAGGCGTTGTTGGCAAAGCGCCCATCGAAGAGCATGGGGTCGGGGCGGAAGGCCAGCTCCAGCCCTTCCTGGGGTTGGTAGGCCGGCAGGCCCTGGGCCCAGCCGGGCTGCAAGGCCACCTGCCGGGGCGCGGGGGCTGAGCCGGCAACCAGCCCGTCGTGCACAGCTTTCTGCCAGCGGGCCTCGAAACCGGTAGCTCCCCAAAGGGCCTGGTAATGGCTTCGCAGCAGCTCGTAGCTACTCTGCGGGTTACCTAGGGCTAGGCTCAGCACCTCAGCGGCGCTTTTCCCGCCGTACAGGGGTTCGATGAGCGGCTGAATCAGGCTTAGGGTGCCGTCGTGGGCCCGGGCATCGCCCCAAGCCTCGAGAAAGTGGGCCTCGGGCAGGTGCCAGGTGGTCTGGGCTGCGGTTTCATCCGCATAGAGGCCCAGGTGGACGCTGAAGGGCACCTGGGCCAAAGCCTGGGCGAACTCGAGGTCGGCGGGAGCGGTATAGACGGGGTTGGCCGAGAGGATTAAAAGCGTGTCTACCTGCCCTGCCTGCATCTCCTGCACCAGCTCGGCCAGGCTGCCCCCAGGGCGGGCCTCCAGGGGCGGCAGGTAGGTCACCGTGCGGCCCTGGTTGCCTAGGCTCAGGTTGAGGGCCTGGGCGATGGCCTGCACGGCTGGGCTGGTCTGGGGGCCGGCCACGACCAGGCTAGCCCCGCGGTGGGCCTCCAAGTCGGCGGCCAGGGCCTTAATCCAATTGGCTTGCTCGGGCAGCAGGGCCGGGCCGGGCAGCAACCCCAGGTAGTGGGCCAGGTCGCGGGCCAGGGCCTCGAGCTGGCTGGGTTTGAGCCCCAGCCGGTGGTCGGCGACCGCCCCGGTGAGGCTTAGCCCCGATTCCACCGCGTACAACCGGTTCATGCCCTCCCCAGGCCGGCGCCCCTGGGCGAAGGCCTGCTGGTAGGCCACGCTGCCGGGGAAGGTGTGCAGGAAGTCGGCCTCCAGGGCCAGGATCACCCGGGCGGCCTCCAGCCGGTAGACCGGCCAGAGGGGCTGCCCCAAGGCCAGGCGGGTTCCACTGTAGAGGTTTTCCCAGGCGATAGGCTCGTAGCTGATCCAGCGGGCCTGAGGGTAGGTTCGCAAGAGCCGGCGCAGCAGGGCCTCGAGGCTAGGCGAGGTCACCCGCTCGGTCAGGATGCGTAGCCCCCGGCCCCCGCTGGCTTGCTGCTGGGTTAGGCGTTCCTTCAGGGCCTGGGCGAAGGCCTCCCAGGTGCTGGGCTGGCCCTGGCGCAGTACACTTTGGCTGCGGTCGGGGTCGTAAAGGCCCAGGATGGCTGCTTGGGCCAGGGCATCGCTTCTGCCCCGGCTCGAGGGGTGCTCGGGGTTGCCTTCCAGCTTGATGGGCCGCCCATGGTAGCTCTTGGCCAGAAGGCCCTGGGCAAAGCCTCCTAGAGTGAAGGCAGTAGCGTAGTAGGTCACCCCGCCCTCCACCACCCCTGGGGGCTGCTTCACGTAAGGCACGGCCTTGCGCCGGGAGACCGGGGTACAGGCCACCAGTCCCCCCAGGGCCAGCGAGGCGGCCATTAGCTGTAAAAAGCGCCGTCGGTCGAACTCGGGCCACCCCCAGGCCCGCCAGAAAAACTCTTCATCGCGCGACATCCCCACCTCCTAGCGATGGCAGACCGAGCAGTCGTCCAGGTTGGCGGTCTGCACCTTGTGGGCCTCGAGCAGGCGTTGGCCCAGGGCCAGCAGTTCTGCCGGCGGCTGGTAGTTCATGTTGAAAACCTCCTCTTTGGGCCGCAAGAAGGCTGCTGGGTTGCGGTGGCACTCCAGGCAGAAGCGCATCTCGAAGGCCTGGTGGAGTACCAGAACCTGCATCTGGTGTACCGGCCCATGGCAGGTGGCGCACCCCACCCCTTTGGCTACATGAATGGCGTGGTTGAAGTAGACGAAATCGGGTACCCAGGCCACCCGGTTCCAGCGCAGGGGCTGGCCGCTCTGCCAGCTTTCCCGCACGGGGGCCAGCAGGGGGCTTTGGGCCTTGATCTGGCTGTGGCAGGTCATGCAGGTCTCGGTTGGCGGTAGCCCGGCGTAGCTGGCCCGCTCCACTGCGCTGTGGCAGTAGCGGCAGTCCATCCCGAGCTGGCCTACGTGCAGGGCGTGGCTAAAGGGCACCGGTTGCTCGATGGCCACCCCTACCCGCGGGTCGAACCCGCCCACGGCCACGCCGGAAAAAACCACGACCAACAGCACCCCAAGCCCCAGCAGCACCCCATAGAAAAGGGCCTTTAGGCGGAAATTGCGCGAGCGTAGTCGTCGCACACCAAAGCACCTCCTGGTTTGGGTCTTGTTCTAACTATCGTATAGGCCCTGGCAAATCCTAGGGACATTTGTCCTTATAAAACAACTGTAAAATATAATTTTGTTCATAAAAAAAACTTATCTATGGGCACAGCAGGCTTTATCCCGGCGGAAGCGTTGCAACCTGGGATAGCTCTTGGGTAGGCTCTATGGTCAATGAATGTGCTCATCGTCTATGCCCATCCCAACCCTCATTCCTTCAACGCGGCCATGCGGGAGGTGGCGGTGGGCGCCCTGAGCCGCGCCGGGCACAGCATTCTGCTTTCCGATCTATATGCCATGCGCTTCAACCCGGTGCTCAGTGCGGAGGAACTCCAAGGCGACCTAAGCGCCATCCAGCCGGAGATAGAAAAGGTGCGCCGAGCCGACCTGCTGCTTTTTCAGTTTCCCAACTGGTGGTACGGGATGCCGGCCATCCTCAAAGGCTGGATGGAGCGGGTTTTTGCTTACGGTTTTGCCTACGACGAGGCCCACTCCTTTGAAAATGGCCTTCTAAAGGGTAAAAAGGCTTTGCTTAGCCTCACCGTGGGGGCCCGGGCCGACTACTACCAGCAAGCCCCAGAACGCGACTTGATGCGGGTACTGGAGCCCATTCACTATGGCTGCCTGGCCTACTGCGGAATGGAAGTTTTGCCGCCTTTCATCGTCTATGGGCCCACCGAGATGAGCGAGACCGAGCGCAAGGCTGCCCTCGAGGCCTACCGGCGCTACTTGCTGGAGTTGCCCCAGCTAAGGCCGCTGCGCTTCAGCCATATAGGCTAAGCTGAGGCTATGCACCGACGCACCTTGCTTAAGGGCTTTTTGGCTGCTTTGGGGATGGGCTCGAGGGGCTTGGCCCAGGCCAATCCGCTGAACCCCCGCTACCATCGCTTGGCAGCGGCCTATTCAGCAGCCCACCGGGGGATTGCCCTGCTGGTCATGGTGGGTGGCCGAGTGGTCTTTGAGGACTACCCCAACCGGGGCCGGCCCCAGCGGGCCCACGAGCTGGCCAGCGGCACCAAGAGCTTCTGGGGGGTGCTGGCAGTTGCGGCCCAGCAGGATGGGCTACTTACCTTGGACGAACCTCTGGCCCAGACCCTAGAGGAGTGGCGGGCCGACCCCTGGCGGAGCCAGATCAGCCTGCGCCAGCTTCTGAACCTGACCAGCGGTATTCCCGGGGGTCGCTTAGCCCGTCCACCCACCTATGCCGAGGCCATACAGACCCCGGCCGAGGCCCCACCAGGAAGCCGCTTTTCCTACGGGCCCATTCCCTTTCAGATTTTCGGTGAGGTACTGCGCCGCAAGCTGGGGGGCGACCCCCTTGAGTACCTTCAGCGCCGCATCTTCCGGCCCATTGGCCTCGAGTACGCCTTCTGGCGCCGGGGCCCAGACGGCCTGCCCCACCTGCCCTCGGGGGCCTTCCTCACCGCGCAGAACTGGGCCCGTTTTGGTGAGCTGGTGCGCCAGGGTGGGCTTTGGCAGGGGCGGCAGGTTGTGGAGCCAGATTTAATCGAGGCCTGCTTTGTGCCCTCCGCGGTCAACCCCATCTACGGCCTGACCTGGTGGCTGGCCCGGCCCATTGATCCGGTTCAGCGCAGCGCGATGGGCCCCATTGGCCGCACCGTAGACCCCCTGGCCTCCACCCCGGGCCTGCCCGACGACCTGGTGTTGGCCGCTGGAGCCGGGAACCAACGGTTGTACATCAGCCGCAAGCTGGGCCTGGTGGTGGTGCGCCAGGCCGAGGGTATTGCCGATGCCCTTTGGGGCCAGCGCAGCGGTTTTTCCGATGCCGTATTTCTGCGGCTTTTGTTGACCGGCGAGGGCTAGGGCCTGTGGGAAAATAACCCTATGACCCAAGGTGAGGTACGGGAGCTGGTCTGGGGGGCTTTGGTCCAGCACCACGCTGCGGCCTACCCCACCCCGCCCCATGGCCACCACCCCAACTTCATAGGGGCCCGCCGGGCAGCCGAGCGCTTGATGGGCCTTTCCGCCTGGCAGCGGGCCCAGGTGGTGTTGGCGGGCCCCGATCAGGTGCTCAAACCTTTGCGCGAGGCTGCGCTGCGCGAGGGTAAGCTCCTACTGATGCCCCACCCCGACCGGGCAGGGCGCTACCTAAGCCTCGAGGGCCTGCACCCCCAAGCCCTTAGGCGGGTGCGGGAGATCGCCCGGCTAGGGCGGCCCATCGAACTAGGCCAGATGCCTGTGGACCTGGTGTTGGTAGGCAGCGTGGCGGTGGATGCGCAGGGCCGCTGGCTGGGCAAAGGGTATGGTTTTCCCCCCAAGGGGCTCGAGGTGGCCGCGCCCTGGGCCACCCTGGCCCATACCCTGATGTTTTTCGAGGAGCTGCCTTGCGAGGCCGAACGCACCGTGGACCTAATCGCCACACCCCATCGGGTGCTAGGCCGTCCGTACGGAGCGCCTATCGTGTAGGCTATAGCCAGAGCATGGGTCTTTTAGATGAACTGTACAAAGAGATCATCCTGCGCCACTACAAGTCCCCCCGCAACTTTGGCGAGCTGCCCGGGGCCAACCTGCGGGTAATGGGCGATAACCCCTCCTGTGGCGACCAGGTGGAACTTTTTGTGCTGACCGATGGGACACGCATTGCCGATGTGCGCTTTCGTGGGCAGGGTTGTGCCATCTCCCAGGCTTCGGCCTCGCTGATGACCGAGCTGGTCAAGGGGAAGCCCTGGGCGGAAGCCCTGGCACTAAAGCAGCAGTTCAAGGCCATGGTGGTGGATGGGAGAGCCCCCACCCCGGCCCTGGGCGACCTAGCCGCCTTGGCCGGGGTGCACAAGCTGGCGGCCCGGGTCAAGTGCGCTACTCTAGCCTGGAACGCCCTCGAGCAGGCCGCGCGGGAGGCGGGAGTGCTAGATTGACGTTTTAGCAGATGGGGCTGGCAAAATCGGTGAAATCGGCGCGAAAGCCCCCTGGTACCCCCTTGACGATGACCGAGACGGCGTCGTGGGAGTGCAGGCTCTCGAGGTGGGCACAGGCCACCTGGAAATCGCGGATGCGCCCATCGGTGTTGAGTTCCTGGTAAAGCAGCCGGGCGGCGTCTTCCACAAACTTAACGTAGGCCCCATTCAGCTCGGCAAAGGCTTGCTCGTCTTCCCGCTTGACCATCACCTGGGTTTCGGTTTTCAGCGCCTGACGAGCGTGCTGGATGAGGTCTTCTAGGTGCAGGCTGGCCTCTGGGGCCACCTCAACCCGGAGGCGGGCTTTAGAGCGCTGACTGTGGGGAATAGCGTAGACCCCCCGGGTGTCGCGAGCGTGCTCCGCCAGCTCAGCCGAACAGGGACAGGCCGAGGAGTAGACAAAGTCCAGCGTGATGAAGCGGCGGATGGGCTTAGCGCCTTCGGCCAGAGCCTCATAGCTGGCGTCGTAAAACTGGTAGCCCTCCAGCCCCGAGCGCAGCGAGGGAACCAGGGTAGGGTAGCTGAAGCTCACCTTGATCCGGGCATCTAGGCTTTCTAGCTCGCGCTGGTAGTCGCGCACCAGGTGGGTTAGGGTCTCCAGGGTAAAGACCTCATCCTTGCGGGTATAGAAGGTGCGGATAATCCGGCTCATGTTGATGCCCTTAAGGTTGGCCTCGAGCGAGACCGTTCCGGTGATCCGGGCCTCGAGGGTCAGCGCCTCGCCGGTGGGGGTAGCGAACTTAAGCGGCAGGCGAAAACCGGAGATGCCCACCTGCTGGATGGCCACGTTGGCCCCCTCCACCGAGTCCACGGTCTCGGTCATGTCGGGTAGGCTAGCCCTGTAGGCTTCATCGGGCCGGAAGTGGGCATCGTAGTGGCGGGTGAGGATGGGTTCGGCCCCGTCGGTGTTGCGGAAGAGATAAGCTTTTTTGCCGCCGGTTTTTTTCAGTTCGAATGCGGGTGATTCGAGGGTTTGCTTGTTGTCGTAGCTAAGCAAGGTCGGCTCCTTTTTCCGTCAGCAACCTCGAGGAGTCTGACGGCTACTTGCGTTGCGAAGGGAACATACCCGCTTTCTTTTCTGAAGCACTTCCCTTCGGCCTGCTTCAGTGGGGTGCGGGGTGGGCCGCACCCCCCCAGGATGCCACCTTGTACAAGGAGTAAACGTAAGCTAGACGATGGTTCCCTGCTGAAGGGAAGCAGCCTAGAGATTCCATCCCCCCGCCACCTCCAGCACCTGCCCGGTGAGGTAGCTGCTGGCCTCGTCCACAAAGAAGAGTACCGCCCGGGCGATCTCCTCCAGCCGGGCCAGCCGCCCCATAGGAATCTGCGCTAGTGGCTGGGAAAGGGAGTTTTCAGCCACCCCCGGCGCGACCACATTGACCGTGACCCCCTGGCTGGCCAGACGCTGGGCTAAGGCTTTGCTGTAGAGGATGAGCCCGGTCTTGGCGATGACGTAAGGGGCGATCTCTCCCCGGGCTAGAAGATGTTGCGCCCCGGCAAAGCCGAGGTTCACCACCCGGCCATAGCTGCCTTGGCAGAGGTAGGGTAAAGCGGCCTGGGTCAGGTAAAAAGGGGCGTTGAGGTTGGAGTCCAGCATCCTGTGCCACTCCTCCAGGCTGACCTGCTCGATGGGTTTTTTGAGGTAATCCCCTACGTTGTTGACCAGCACCTGCAGGCCGCCCAGCCGCTCCACTACACGCTGGATGAGCTGCTGAGCTGCCTCTGGCTGGGTGATGTCGGCGGCTAGGGCGATGGCCCGCACACCCCGTTGCTCGGCTTCTTGGCGGGTCTGCTCCGCCTGGGTATGGCTTTGCCGGTAGTGCACCGCCACGTCGAACCCTCGCTCGGCCAGGGCCAGCAGAATGGCGCGGCCAATCCCCCGGGCCGAGCCGGTGACCAAGGCTACCCGGCCCATGGGGCCTCCTGGGCTAAGTAGCCCTCCAGAAGCAAGCGGGTGATCCGGTTGAGGGGGTAGGAGAGGGCCTCTTGGGGGCTGGTCCAGGCCCATCGCACGATTTCCTCGTTGGGGGTGATTTCCTCCCGGTCGGTATCAGCGTAGTAGTTCACGAATAGAAAGTGCATGGGCTTGTAGAACTCCGGGTCGAACACGCCTTCCATCAGCCGGGCCAGGCGGAGGTTGTAAAGCGGCAGGCCCACCTCTTCGCCAAACTCCCGCTTCAGGGCCTCCTCGAGGCTCTCGCCCCAGGCCACCTTGCCTCCCGGCACGCCCCACAGCCCCCGCCACTTGCCGGTTTGCACCAGTAGCACCCGGCCCGAGGGGCCGCGCACCAGTGCGCCTACCGTAGGAATGGGGTAGAGGTTTTCCATAAAAACGAAGCTTACGGCTTTTTTTGCTGGGCAATGGTGCCTTGGCCGCAGGTTTGGGGCTATGGTGGTAGCCGCTTGTACACCGCGTAGACACGCTTTTCCTTGGGGTAGATTTCGAGGCTGTACAGGCCGCTGTGGTTGGGCAGGCGGGTCTGGACGCGCTGGGGCAGGCCGGTCTCGGCAGCCACCACCATAGGGTCGTCGCGGTGGAAGCCCATTCCCCGAGCCAGCCGGCCCTCGAGCTGGGGGTGGTGGGCGCTGAAGTAGACCCGCAGGGGCCGGCTTCCGGCCATTAGCACCAGGGAAGGGATGGGGCCACGTTCGGCCAGGGCGATGATGGCCACCTCTTCCGAAACCTGGTACCGCTCGGCCAGCTCGGGGATAAGCCGGGGGGTCTGGCCCTTTTGCCCCAGGGCCGCCTCCACAGCCTCGCCCGGCAGCAGCATCTCCGCCGCCCCTAGGTTGCACAAGGCCTCGAGCTGCTGCTCCAGGGCCTGGCCGGTGTGGGCCTCGTGCAGCTCAGAGAGCAGATCGTCATCGTGCTGGATGAGAAAGTGCATCACCTCGTGGGCCAGGGTAAAGCGCTGGCGCCTGGGGGGAGAGTTTTGCTCGATTAGGATCAGGTTTTTCTCCGGCACAAAGGTGCCAAACTGCCCCTCGGGCAGCCTGGCGTAGGCCAGGCGGGCCCCGATGCCTCCAGCCAGGCGCTCGGGGGTGAGGGGGGCGTGGGCCTGGCGGTAGCCCTGGGCTAGCTCGAGGACCCGGTGGCGCAGGCTCATATGGCTACGAAAAGCGAGGTGCGCCCGGGGTCTTCGTGCACCTCGAAGTCGTAGGTGTAGGCCCTGGGAGGAGCCCCTGGCTGGGCAAAATAGGCCCGGATTTCTCGCCAGGCCTGGGCTGGGGCCTGGGGCTTTGGGCCCAGGGCGGTGAACATTAGGTAGCGCCCAGCAGGTACGTACAGCCCGCCTAGACCTGGGGGCACGTCCGCCTGGCCCACCACCTGGTAGCCCAGCAGAACCGAATAGGCTCCCTGAGGAGGCTCTTCGTAATCGAAATACACCACAAAGGGCTTTCCCCTGGCTAGGCGGCGAGGCAGCAGGCGCTCGAGGGCCCCGCTTTCCATCTGGCGCCACAAGGCGGGCAGCTTGGCTTGCTGGGGGTCTGCCTCCAGCCCTGGGTGGGTGCGCACCTGGTAGCCCGCCACAAAAAAGCCCGACTCGGTGGTGCGGACGGGTTTATCCATAGGGCTATCTTAGGCTACGCCAGGGTTCTTTGGGCTTCAACTTTTTTGGGGGCTTTAGCCGTTACAATGGCAACCATGTCCGAAAGCAGCGCCCAACACAAGGCCATCGCCAAGGCTCGAGGGCCCGTGCGCATCGCCATCGTCACGGCCTCCGATACCCGCACCCCTGAGACCGACACCAACTACCACTACCTGAAGCCCGAGATCGAAGCCCTGGGGCACCAGATCGTGGGCTACCGCATCGTGAAGGACGAGCCCGACCAGGTGGCCCAGGCCCTAGAGGAGATGGTCGAGGCGGGGGCCCAGATCATCCTTTTCAATGGCGGTACGGGCATTGCTCCCCGCGATACCACCTACGACGTGCTGGCCCGCCGGATCGAGAAGCCCATGCCGGGCTTTGGCGAGCTGTTCCGCATGCTCTCCTATGCCGAGGTGGGCGCAGCGGCCATGCTCTCGCGGGCCATGGCCGGAACCTATCGGCAGAAGGTAGTCTTTTCCATGCCGGGCTCGCCCAACGCGGTCCGGGTGGCCTGGGAGAAGCTCATCAAACCCGAACTGGAGCACCTGGCCTGGGAGGTGGCCCGCTAGGCGGTGGTAGGGGCGTATCATAGGGAGTATGACCCTCAAGGGCCAAGGGACGGGGCCCTTACCCCCTTTGCTTGAGCAGTACGTGGAATTGCGGGATGCCTATCCCGAGTACCTGCTGTTGTTTCAGGTAGGAGATTTCTTCGAGGCTTTTGGCGAGGATGCCGAGCGGCTTGCGCGGGCTTTGAACCTTACCCTTACCCATAAGAGTGCTAAGGACTTCAGCACGCCCATGGCCGGTATCCCGGTGCGCTCGCTCGATGTGCACCTCGAGCGCCTCTTGAAGCTAGGCTTCCGGGTGGCGGTGGCTGAGCAGATGGAGCTGGCTGAGGACGCGGACAAACTGGTGCGGCGCGAGGTGACCCAGCTTCTGACCCCCGGCACCATCCTGCGGGAAAACCTGCTCAAGCCGGAGGCCAACTACCTGGCTGCCCTCAGCACGGGCGATGGCTATGGGCTGGCCTTACTGGATGTTTCCACCGGGGAGTTCTGCGGGAGCGTGCTATATAGTAAAAGCGCCCTCTACGACGAACTTTTTCGTTATCGGCCCGCCGAGGTGTTGCTGGCTCCTGAGCTGTACCGCAACGAAGCCTTTCGCCAGGAGTTTCAGCGGCGCTTCCCGGTGATGCTCTCCGAGGAGGGCTTCGAGGAAGAAGTCGCCCGTTCGGCCTTAGCCCGGCAGTTTGCCCACCTGCCCCCCGGTCTGGATCACCCTGCCCTTAGGCGCGCGGCAGGGGCGGTACTGGCCTACGCTATGCGGGTGCAGGAGGAAGGGCTGCCGCAGGTACGGGCCTTTGTACGGCACGACCCCAGCGCGTTCATGCAGCTAGGCGAGGCGGCCATTCGCACGCTGGAAATTTTCGAGCCCAGCGCGGTGGGGGATCGCAGCGAGGGGCGCACCTTGGTGGGGGTACTGGGCCTGACCCGTACGGCCCCGGGGCGCAGGCTCTTGCGGGCCTGGTTGCGCCACCCATTGGTGGAGGAAGCGCCCTTACAGGCCCGGTTAGATGCGGTCGAGGCGTTGGTGCGGGATGGGGTGTTGCGCAGCGAAGTCCGCAAGATTCTTTACCGCATGCACGACCTCGAGCGCCTGGCCGCCCGTCTTTGGGCGGGCCGCGCCAGCGCTCGCGACCTTTCGGCGTTGCAGCGCAGTCTGGCCCTTCTGCCCGAGCTAGCCGAGCTATTGGAGGGGCTGGGGCCCTTAGAGAGCCTGCGCGAGCGGCTGCCCAGTCTGGGCCAGGTAGCCGAACGCATCGCGGCAGCCTTGGTGGCCGACCCGCCCCTCAAGCTTAGCGAGGGGGGGCTGATCCGTGAGGGCTACGACCCCGAGCTGGATGCCCTGCGGCAGCGGGCCGAGGAAGGGCGGGGCTGGATTGCCCGCCTCGAGGCCATCGAGCGAGAGAAAACCGGTATTTCCAACCTCAAGGTGGGCTACAACGCGGTGTTTGGTTACTATCTCGAGGTCACCCGCCCGCACTACCCCCTGGTGCCCAAAGATTGGCGGGCCCTGCAAACGCTCAAGGATCGGATGCGCTTCAGCACCCCCGAACTCAAAGAGCAGGAGCGCAAAATCCTCCAGGCCGAGAGCGAGGCGGTCAAGCGGGAGTACACGGTCTTTTTAGAGCTACGCGAGGCGGTGGCCCAGGCTGCCGAGGAGGTGCGTCAGGCTGCGGTGGTGCTGGCCGAGCTCGACGTTTACGCTGCGCTGGCCGAGGCCGCGGTGGACTACGGCTACACCCGCCCCCGCTTCAGCAAGGATGGTACGCTTTCGATCGTGGCCGGGCGGCACCCGGTGGTGGAGCGAAACAGCGCCTTTATCCCCAACGACCTGAGCATGGGGCCTTCAGCCCGGCTTTTGATCCTGACCGGGCCCAACATGGCGGGAAAGTCCACCTACCTGCGCCAGACCGCCCTGATTGCCCTGATGGCCCAGATCGGCTCCTTCGTGCCGGCAGAGTCGGCCGTGCTGCCCCTTTTTGACCGCATCTATACCCGTATCGGAGCCTCGGACGACATCGCCGGAGGCCGCAGCACCTTCATGGTAGAGATGGACGAGCTGGCCACCATTTTGCGAGGGGCCACCGCCCACAGCCTGGTGCTGCTCGACGAAGTAGGGCGCGGCACCAGCACCTACGATGGGCTGGCCCTGGCCTGGGCGGCCTGTGAGCACTTACACGACCGGGTGGGGGCCTATACCCTCTTCGCCACTCACTACTTCGAGCTCACCGCCCTGCCCGAGCGCCTGCCCGCCGCGCGTAACGCGCATGTGGCGGCCAAGGAAGAGGCAGGGGGGCTAGTCTTCTATCACCAGGTGCTGCCGGGGCCGGCCAGCAAGAGTTATGGCCTCGAGGTAGCCCGGCTGGCCGGCCTGCCGTCAGAGGTGTTACAGCGGGCCCAGGCGGTGATGGATGCCCTCGAGGCCAGCCAGAAGGGCCTTTCCCAGGCCTTGCTAGAGGAGCTGTTGCACCTCGATCTGAGCCGCACCAGCCCACTGGAGGCCCTCTTGTTCCTGCGGCGCCTGCAGGAGCAGCTTAGGGGGCTCCCCTTGGCCGAGAAGGTATGATTCGCCGGCTGCCTCCTGAGCTGGTGCGCGAGATTGCCGCGGGCGAGGTCATCGCCAGCCCCGCCGATGTGGTGCGGGAGCTGTTGGAAAACGCCCTGGATGCCGGAGCGACCCGTATCCACCTCGAGCTTTGGGGCGGGGGGCGTGAGCGCATCGTGGTCACCGATAACGGGGTGGGGATTCCCCGGGAGGAGCTGGCCCTGGCTCTGGAGGTCCATACCACCAGCAAACTCACCGACCTGACCCGCATCACTACCCTGGGCTTTCGCGGGGAAGGGTTGTGGGCCATCCGTCAGGCGGGGCGGGTGCGCCTGACCTCGAGGCCCGCCCACCAGCTTGGGGGGGCCACCCTGACAGCCTTTCAGGAGGAGGTTCGGCTCGAGGAGCACCCTGCCCCTGCAGGTACCCGGGTCGAGGTAACCGCCCTCTTCCACCACCTGCCGGCCCGCCGCAGCGCGCTAGAGTCGGCGGCGGCGGAGGGGCGCAAGGTGGTGCAGCTGGTCTCGCGCTATCTGCTACACCGCCCGGAGGTGGCTTTGCGGCTGGTGGTGGACGGTGAGGAGCGGATCGCCCACGCCGGAGGGGGCTTCGCCGAGGTGGCCAGGCTTTTGTGGGGGTCGGTGGTGGCCAACCGGCTGCTGGCGTTGCAGGCCGCCGAGGGGCCTTTTCGCCTCAGGGGCTTGCTCTCCCGCCCCGAGCTTTCCCGCCCCCGCCGCGACCGGCTCTTTCTGGCCCTACAGGGCCGCCCGGTGGAGTGGCCTGAACCCTTGCTCCAGACGGTGCTCTCAGCCTACCGGGAGCTTTTGCCCCAGGGCCAGTTCCCCCTGGGCGTGCTCAACCTGGAACTGCCGCCAGAACACCTTCTGGTTAACACCTCGCCCGACAAGTCGCGGGTGCGGCTCATCAGCCCAGAGCCGGTGCTGGGGTTTGTAGGTCGGGCGGTGCAGGGTTTGCTCTCGGCCCACCCCTTGGCCCGGGCCTTGCCCGAGCCCACCCCCCTGAGCGGCCCCGCTCCGGTGCAGCGGGCCGCCTTCCCCCGCCTGCGCTATCTAGGCCGCTTCCGCGAGCTGTACCTTTTGGCCGAGGCCGAGGACGAACTGTACGTGGTGGACCAGCACGCCGCCCACGAGCGCATCCTCTTCGAGGAACTTTCCCGCCGCTTCCGCGAGGAAGCCCCCCTGGAGCTTCCTCACCCCGAGCTGCTTACGCTCAGCCTGGGGGAGGAGATGAGCTACGCCGAGCGGGCCGAGGCTTTGGAGGAGGCCGGACTGTACCTGGAACCCTTTGGCCCGGGTACCTACCGTATCCGCAAAGTGCCGGCCTTTTTGGCGGGGCATCCTTCCCTCATCCCCGAGGTGGTCAAAGGCAGCCTTGGTGCTGCGAGTTTCCAGCAGGCCTGGCGCCATGTGCTGGCCCGGCTAGCCTGCCTGCCGGCCATCAAGGCTGGGCATCCGCTGGCCCAGGCCTCAGCCCAGGCCCTGCTGGATACCCTGGCCCAGTGCGAGCTGCCCTGGGTCTGCCCCCACGGGCGGCCTACGGCGTTGGTGATGAGTGAACTCGAGCTGGCCCGGCGCTTTGGGCGGCGGGGGTTGCGGGCGGTGGAGCGGGTGAGGGTTGAAAAAACATAGTGTTAGAGCAATTGTAATACCTCTCTTGGGTATACAAGTAGTTACAGTGTAACGTTGCTGTAAATCACAAATCAAAAACTTGGAGCCTGGAAAAATACCCCTAGACCCAAGTTTTCTAGGGGAGGCTTGCATGAAAAAGCAAGGTAAGGAGTCGTTGCTCTCTGCAGAGATGGATCGCCGTACCTTCTTGAAAAAAACCGCTGTGACCGGCGCGGCCATGGGCCTGATGGGCATGGGTATGGCCCAGCAGCAGCCCACCGCCGACCAGGTGGTGCGGGGCAAGAATGCGGCGCTCAAGGTGCTCTCCAGCCGCCCGGTGGTGCTGGAGTCCACCCTCGAGCTTTTGCGCTCTGAGCGCATCACCAGCAAGGCCAACCTCTACATTCGGAACAACATCGACCTGCCCGGCTTCAACACCACCGAGGCCATGATGCAGCCCGGCTGGGTGGTGGAGGTGGGAGGGCTGGTGGATCCCCCCTTCCGCATCACCGTGGAGGAGTTGGCCCGCCTGCCCCAGACCGAGGTCACCAGCGTGCTGCAGTGCTCGGGCAACGGCCGGGCCTTCTTCAACCCACGCCCTTCGGGTAACCCCTGGACCTACGGCGGGATCGGGCAGGTCACCTGGCGGGGGGTCTCGCTTAAGACCCTGCTCGAGGCCAAAGGAGCCAAGCTCAAAGAGGGGGCCCGCTTCATCACCATGAACGCCTCGACCCAGGGTGGGGCTCGGCCTTACGAGAAGAGCTACCCCATCTTTGTTTTTGATACCGCCCTGCTGGCCTTGAGCATGAACGGGGAGCCCCTACCGGCGGTGCATGGCGGGCCGGTGCGCCTGGTGGCTCCGGGAACCTTTGGCACCGCCAACGTCAAGTGGTTGGCCAAGCTGGAGTTCACCGCCAACGAGAGCCCCGGCAACGAGCAGGTGCCGCGCTACCGGGTGGCCACCGTTCCTGGCTGGAATATCCCTATCCTGCCCACCCAGCCGGGCAGCCGCTACAACTACACCGTGGAGAACTCCCGCTCTAATTGGGGCACCAACATCAACTCCTTCATCCTCTTCCCCTTAGAGGGCCAGACCGTGCAGGGCCGCCGGGTGGAGGTGCGGGGCATCGCCTGGAACGACGGCCTCTCGCCCATTGAGAGCATCGAGGTTTCCACCAACGGTGGGACGAGCTGGCGCCGGGCCCTCATCGAGGGCAACTCGGGCCGCTTCGGCTGGTACTTCTGGGTGGCCCCGCTGCTGCTGCCTGCAGGCGAACACCAGGTGATGGTTCGGGCCACCGACGCGGTAGGCCGCACCCAGCCCCTCGACGGCAACGTCTGGTGGAACGAGCGTGGCTACGAGTGGAACGGGGTGATGCGGGTCAAGTTTAAGGTCACCTGAAGCTGGGTCACACCTGCACAGGCCTTGGATCGTAGATACTGTGAGCAGGCTGGGGATGCCCAGCCTGCTTGATCTGTAGAAGCACTGAGGTTTCAGCGATGAAGAAGAAAGGCTACTGGTTGGCAACCCTAACGACAGCCCTTGTACTGGCCTCCTGGCTGGGTTTGGGTCAGAACGCCCTGCCTGAAGGGCCGGGGCGGGAGCTGGTGCTGCAAAAGTGCCAGACCTGTCACGAGCTGGGCTTCGTGACCCGTGAGCGGCAGACCCGCGAGCGCTGGGACGGCATTCTGAGCGAGATGCAAAGCTACGGGTTGCGCCTTTCCCCTGAGGAGCGGGCCCAGATTCTGGATTATCTAGCCACCTACCTGGCCCCTGGGGCCGCTGCCCCGGCCCAACCCGCCCCCGCAGCCAGCGCTACTGCGAATGGGGCCCAGGTGTACAACAACTGCCTGGGCTGTCACCAGGCCAACGGAGCGGGCATCCCGGGAACCTTCCCTCCGCTGGCCGGGCACATCCCCCAGATTCTGGCCCTCCCCGGCGGGCGCGAGTGGCTTATCCAGGCCGTGCTTTTCGGTCTGCAAGGGCCCATTACCGTGCGGGGCAACAACTACAACGGGCTGATGCCGGCCTATCCCCAGCTCAGCGATGCCGAGATCGCCGCGGTGCTCAACCACATCGCCACCCAATGGGGTAATACCTTTCCCCAGGGCCAGGCCCCTTTCACCTCGGCAGAGGTGCAGGCCCAGCGGGGCAAGAACCTGAGGGCAGAGCAGGTGTACCAGGCCCGCCAGCAGCTTGGCATCCCCGCCCGTTAGGAATGGCTCGGATTATCTCGCTACACGCAGGGGAAGGCCATAGCCTGCCCAAGCCTCCCCTGGTTCAGGCCCACCTGGTGGCGGGCATGGGGGTGGTGGGTGACCGACACTACGGCAAGCACCCCGACCGGGCGGTGTTGGTGGCGGGGCAGACGGCCTATACCTTGGCGGCCCAGGTGGGCCTAAAGCTGCCCTGGGGGGCTTTGGGGGAGAATTTGCTCATAGACCTCGACCCTCACCGGCTCGGGGCCGGGGCGCGGTTGGCCATTGGATCGGTTCTGCTTGAGTTTACCTCGGTTTGTACCGTCTGTGAGGCCCTTTCGGTCTTCGATCTGCGCCTGCCCAAGCTCCTGTATGGCCGGCGGGGCCTGTACGCCCGGGTGTTGCAGGGGGGGGTGGTGCGGGTTGGGGATGCCCTCGAGGTATTGGCCCCAGAGGCCGGCAGGGTAAGCTAGAGCTATGCGCTTTTTTTCGGCGGAGGAGACCGCCGCTTTGTTGCCCTACACTGCGCTGGCGGAGGCCATTGCCCAGGTGCTGGCTGAGCGGGCGCGGGTAATAGCCCCTGAGCGCCTGGGGGTGGGCTTGCCGGGTGGGGCTACTTTGCTTCTGATGCCTGCTGCCGACCCTCAGATCAGCGTGACCAAGCTGGTCACGGTGCACCCCCAAAGCCGCCCCAGTGTGCGGGCCGAGGTCTGGGTGATGCGCACCAGTAGCGGCGAGCGCCTGGCCCTGCTGGACGGGGCGGTGCTCACGGCCCGGCGCACCGCGGCGCTTTCGCTGCTGGCCGCACAGACTCTGGCTCCCGAGCCCGAGGGACCGCTGCTCATCATCGGGGCTGGCGTTCAGGGTCGAAGCCACCTCGAGGCCTTCACCGAGGGGCTGGGGGTGGACAAGGTCTATGTTTGCTCGCGCACCCCGGAGCATGCCGAAGCCCTGGCTGCGTATGCCCGTGGGCGGGGTCTTTTGGCCCAGGCCCTTTCGCGCATCGAGGGGGTATTGGACGAGGTGCGCCTGATCGTCTGCGCCACCACCAGCCCCACCCCGGTGCTGCACTGGGCGGCGGAGGGGAGCTTCATCGCTGCGGTGGGGGCCTACCGTCCCGAGATGGCCGAGGTGGCCCCGGCTTTGGTGCAAGCAGCCCAGGTCTATGTGGACACCCTGGAGGGGGCTAGGGCCGAGGCCGGTGACCTTCTGCAGGCTGGGGTGGACTGGTCTAGGGTGCAGCCCCTCGAGACCGCCTTGGCAGCCCCCCGCCCCCAGGGAGGACGGGTGCTTTTCAAAAGCGTGGGCCATGCCCTGTGGGACCTGGCCGCGGCCCGGCTGGCGGTGCGCACGCTAGGCGGGTAGACTACGGGCATGTTCTGGTTGGTGCTCTGTACCGTGCCGGAAGGGGAGACCGGTCCCCGGTTGGCCCGTACCCTGGTGCACGAGGGGTTGGCGGCCTGTGTGAACCTCTTGCCGGGCCTGGCCTCGGTCTACCGCTGGGAAGGGCAGGTGGAGGAAAACCGCGAGACCCTGCTTCTCATCAAAACCCACCAGGAGCGCTACAGCGCCCTCGAGGCCCGCATCCGCGAACTTCATCCCTACCAGGTACCCGAGATCATCGCCGTCCGCCTCGAGGCCGGTCTACCGACCTACCTGGACTGGCTGGCCCAGAGCGTCCTTGGGCCGGGTTCTGATGCCTGACTGACATACTGGGGTTTACAATGACAGGCAAGGCTTAGGAGGAGATATGCAGCGAAGAGAGGTTCTCAAAGCAGGTTTGCTGGGCGGGGCGGCCCTGGCCGGGCTTACCCGGGCACAAGGCAACGGTAACTTCACCCTGACCATCGTCCACATCAACGACACCCACGCCCACCTCGAGCCCACCGGTGGCCTGACCCTGGGTGGGCAGCGCGACCAGCGCCTAGGGGGCTTCGCCCGGGTGATCTCCTTTTTCGACCGGATGCGAGCCACCGCGACCAACCCCCTGTTCTTGCACGCGGGAGATGTCTTCCAGGGAACCCTGTACTTCAACCAGTACCGAGGCCTGGCCGACCGCCACTTCCTGCACCGCATGGGCATCCGGGCTTTGGCCCCGGGCAACCACGAGTACAACCTGGGCCCAGAAGGGCTAGCCAGCTTCCTCAGCGGGGTGCGCTTCCCGGTAGTCTCGGCCAACACCGATGTCTCGCGCGAGCCCAAGCTGGCGGGCCGCATCCGCCCGTATGCTGTGGTGAACGTAGGAGGACAGAAGGTAGGCATCATCGGTCTGACCACCCCCGAGACCACCATTCTTTCCAACCCTGGCCCCAATGTGCGCTTCACCGATCCGGTGCCCGCCACCCAGCAAGCGGTGGTGGAGCTTCTGGCCCGGGGGGTGAGGTTCATTGTGGTCCTTTCCCACCTGGGCTACCTGCAGGACCAGGAGCTGGCCCGCCGGGTCACGGGGGTTCAGGTCATCGTAGGGGGACACAGCCACACCCTGCTGGGCCAGACCCCCTTCCCTGAGCTGCGCCCCGGGGGGGCCTACCCCACCATCGTCAAGAACCCCGAGAACAAGGACGTGCTGGTGGTGCAGGCCTGGGAGTGGGCCAAGGTGGTGGGCCGTTTGCAGGTGACCTTCAACACCCAGGGCGAACTGGTGGCCCACCGGGGGGAGGTGGTGCCCATGACCGCCAACCTGCCGGAGGACCGTCTGGCCCTGGATGCCATTGCCGCCTACAGCCTGCCCATCGCCGCCCTCAGGGCCCAGGTGGTGGCCCGGGCCGCGGTGGCCCTCAACGGCGAGCGCAACGATGTGCGCCGCCGCGAGACCAACCTAGCCAACCTGATCGCCGATGCCATGCTGTGGAAGACCCGCCAGGCCGGGGCCACCATGGCCCTGCAGAATGGTGGGGGTATCCGGGCCACCATTCCGGCGGGGGACATCACCGTGGGCCAGGTTTACGAGGTGCTGCCCTTCGGCAATACCCTGGTGGTCCTCGAGCTCAAAGGCAGCGAGATTCTGGCCGCTTTGGAAAATGGGGTTTCCCAGTGGGAGCAGGTTGCGGGCCGTTTCCTTTCGGGAGTGGCCGGCATCCGCTACACCTTCGACCTCGGCCGTCCGGCGGGCAGCCGCGTCACCCGGGCCGAGGTGCAGACCCCTACCGGCTTCCAGCCGTTGGATCCCAACGCCACCTACCGGGTGGTCACCAACAGCTTTACCGCGGCTGGGGGCGACGGCTTCACCTCTTTCCGCGATGCCAAGGGCTTCCGGGTGGACACTGGCTTTAGCGATGCCGAGGTGCTCATCGAGTACCTGCGCACCCAGCCTACCTGGGAACCCCGCCTGGAAAACCGTATCACCATCCTCAACGAGCCTCGGGGCCAGCTTTGGGAAGGGCCCTTTTACTCGGATCGCTTCCTGCGCGTGGGCGTATAGCGCACCAGTACAGCAAAACCCCCGCCAGTGCGGGGGTTTTTGGCTATGGGAGGCACTAAGCGGCTTCCTGGGAGAGGCGCTCGAGGCCGGCGGGGTTTTCCAGAACCAGCTTGCCGTAGCCTGAACGGATGTACCCTTCGCGGGTAAGCTCGCCGATCACCTTGGTCACGGTCTCCCGCACCGAGCCTACCGCCGAGGCAATCTCGTCGTGGGTAGCCCGAACCCCCACCCGGCCGTTTTTCTCTACAAAGGCTACGGGGGTGCGGGAAAGCTCGAGCAAAGCGGCAGCGATGCGGTTCTTGAGGCGTTGGCTGGAGATGCGCTGGATGCTCTGGTAGGTCTGGCCCAAGGCCCTGACCAGCCCCTGTACCAACTGGGCCATTTCCTGAGGGGAAAGCTGGCTGGGGGCCAGGGCATCCACTTTGCTTTCGGTAACCGCCTCGGCAAAGTAGCTACGGGCCGTACCGGAGAGAACTTCCTCGCCAAAAAACTCTCCTGGACGTACAAAACGCAAGGTCAGCCCGTTGCCTTCGTCGTCCACGCTTTGCAGACGCACCAAACCCTCCCGCACCCGGTAGAGCGGGTCCTTTGGGTTGGGTTCACCGGGGTAGAGGATAATCTCACCTGGGTCAAAGGTTAGGGTATCTAGAAGGCTGGTCTGCATGACGGTTCACTCCCTAAGCTGAACTATAGCAGGCTGGCCCGATTTTGTAAACATTAATGTTTATTTATTTGCGACCGAGACTACCACCAACCGCGGCCTTTCATCCACCAGGCTAAGCTTCCCCCGATCAACACCAGTCCACCCCAGAAAAAAGCCCTTCCGTAGGGCCAGTGGTACTCGGTGAAGGTTTCAAAGTTGGTTCCGTAGATGCCGGCCCAGAGGGTCATGGGCAAAAACAGCACCGAGATCACCGTGAGGGCCTGTACCACCCGGTTGAGCCGGTTGCTCTGGGCCGATAGATGAACCTCCAGTACGTTAGAAAGTTCGTCTCGGGCGGCATCCAGCCCTTCGTAGACCCGGCCCATGCGGTCGGTGAGGTCACGGAACAAATAGGCCTCGCTGCCTAGCCCGGGCAGGCGCTCGAGGTGTAGCAGGGCCTCGCGGGCCTGGGAAACTAACCGGCGGACACGCAGCACCTCGCGGCGTGCGGAAAAAACGCGCCGGGGGGTTTCGGGGCCGTTGTCCCCGTTTAGGGCCAGCTCTTCTAGCTCCTCGACCCGGTCGGTGAGGGCATCAATATAGGCAAAGAAGGTCTGCACGCCCTGATCCAGAAGACGCTGCCACAGCCGTAGGCAAGGCCCTCCGCGGAAGGCATTCCAAATCTGCTCGAGGTAGTCTACCGGTTCGTTGCGGTAGGTCAGGAGCACCTGGGTTTCGGGGAAGTAGAAATACGAGACCCGTTCGGTGCGGCTGTGGGCGTTTTGGGGGGCCTCGAGGGTTCTGAAAATCAGAAAGAAGTGCCGGGGATATTCCTCGAACCGGCTCCAGTGCCCGATCTCCTGCGCATCGGCCAGGGCCAGGGGGTTGAGGGGGTAGTGCTGTTGAACGAGGGCTAGTTCCTCAGGGGTAGGGGTTTCCACATCCACCCAGACCTGCTCTGGCAGAAGGCCGCAGGTCATCCCATCGGCGAGCTGTTTGGCCCGAATCATGGGCCTTAGCATATCGCCTGGCGGCCTGTGGTCGCCTTGTTTTTGCAGTATGCTTTGGCATATGCCGGTTCCTGTAGTTTTTCTGCATGCCTTTCCCTACAGTCCAGCCATGTGGGAAGCCCAGCAAGGCGCCGTGACAGGGCACCCCTTGTTGCTGCCGGACATCCTGGGCTACGAGAGCCTGGAGGGGGCGGCGGCCCACGTGCTGGTGGAGATGGACAACCTGGGCTGGGAAAAGGCGGTGTTTGTGGGGCTTTCCATGGGAGGGTACGTGATCTTTCGCCTGTGGAACCTCGAGCCCGAGCGCTTTGTGGGCATGGTGCTGGCCGATACCCGGGCTGCCCCTGACACTCCGGAGCAAAAAGCGGCGCGAGGGCAGCTTGCCGAGCGTATCCTGGCCGAGGGGATGGCCGTCTTTCCCCCGCTTAACCTGCACACCCATCTGGGCCAGACCAGCCTGAAGGAGCGCCCACTCCTAGTCGAGCAGGTACGCCGGATGCAGCTTGCTGCCGACCCGGCCAAGACCGCAGCCAGCCTCAAGGCCCTAGCCGAGCGGCCCGATTCGCAACCCTTGCTTTCCGAGATTGCGGTGCCGGTCTTGCTGCTCGTAGGCGAGGAGGACGTGCTCACCCCGCCCGGCGAGGCGGCGGGAATGGCCGCCCAGATTCCCGACAGCCGGATGCTGATTATTCCTAAGGCCGGTCACCTGAGCAACCTGGAAAACCCCAAGGCCTTCAACACCGCTTTGCGTGGCTTTTTGAGCGAGCTTTCCTCCTAGGGTTTCTCGCCGGGGCGGGGTGAGGTCAGTTGGTGGTTGGCCCGGTAATGGCCAGCCAGCTCGTCTACATAGGTTTCCTCGCTAGGCTTGACCCCCGATAGATAAGCAGCCCGGCCTAAAGCATGGGCCGCTACCGGAGCCGTTAGGATGATGAAGGCCAGCCCGGAGAGGGCCCGTGCAGCCACCGAGAGTTCCTGGTAAAAGACCGCCACCGCCAAGAGGATGAGTCCCACCCCCAGGGTACCGGCTTTGGAGGTGGCGTGCATGCGGTTGTAGAGGTCGGGCATCCGCACCACCCCCACTGCGGCCACGAACAGGAAGAAGATCCCACCGCTCACCAGTAGATAAACCAGCCAGTCCAACATCTCACTCTCCTTGGCGGTGGTACTCGATATAACGGGCCAGCCCCAAGGTGGCCAGGAAAGCGAACAGGGCCAGGGCGATGGCCACATCTAAAAAAGCGGTCTGGCCGCTCAAAATGGCGTAGAGGGCAGCCAGGGCCACCGAGACCGAGGTGATGAGATCCAGCCCCACCACCCGGTCGGCCAGGGTGGGCCCCCGCACCAGCCGGTAAAGGGCGAAGGGGAGGGTCAGGGCCAGGGCCAGCAGGGCCCCTTCTAGGAAACTCATCGCGTCACCTCCAGAACGGCTTTTTCCAGGCTTTCGTGGATGGAGCGGGCCACGGCCTGGGGGTCGTCCACGAACATCCCGTGGACGTAGAGTACCTTGCGGTCGTGGGAAACGTCCAGGCTGAGGGTGCCGGGGGTGAGGGTGATCAGGTTGGCCAGCAAGGTGATTTCCAGGTCACTTTTGACCTCGAGGGGGTAGGCGATGATGCCGGGCTGGATCTTCATGCGGGGCGAGAAGACCGCCTGGGCCACCCGCAGGCTGGAAAGAAGGATCTCCCACAGCATGAGTAAAGCGAAGCGGGGCAGCTTCCAGAAGAGGGTGAAGTAGCGCCTCGAGGCCTCATCGAAGAGGGGGCGGGCCAGAAGCAGGATGAGAAACGAGAGGGCAAAGCCCACCAGAAAGTTACTCAGGGTGAAGACCTCGGTAACGGCCAGCCAAAAGATGGTCAGCAAGAGATTGTAGGTAAAGGCCCTCATCGGCTCACCCCCAGCACCGCCTGGATATAGCCGCTGGGCTCGAGCAGCTCCAAAGCGGCCTTTTGGGAAAGGTGCAACAGCGGCTCGGCCCACAGCCCCAGGCCCAGGGCCAGCAGGGCCAGCAGGGCGATGGGCAGGCCTTGCCGGGTCCAGCCTCTGGCCTCGAGGCCCGTACTCGCTTTAGGCGGCTCTTTCCAGAAGACCTCAGCGAAGACGATGCCCATGGAAAGCAAGGTGAGCAGCCCTACCAGCAGGGCCACCACCACAATGCCGTACTGACCGGCCTCGAGGCCTGCTGCAGCCAGGGTGAACTTGGCCCAGAAGCCCGAGAAAGGCGGTAGGCCGGCTAGGGAAAAGGCCGGTAACAAGAACCAGACCGCCAGCCAGGGCTGCCGCCGGTATAGCCCCCCCAGCCGAACCAGTACCCCACTGCCCCCTAGCTGCTGGATAAGCCCGGCCACCAGGAACAAAGCCGAAATGACCAGCATGTGGTTTAGTGCGTAGAAGACCGAGCCAGTGAGGGCCAGGGGGCTTAGGAGGCCCAGCCCCATCAGCATGTATCCAATGTGGCTTACCAATTGGAACGATAGGATGCGCCGTAGCTCTCCCTGGGCTAAGGCCAGTAGCGCCCCTGCGAGGAGGGTCAGCCCAGCCACCCACAGGATGACCTGGTGGGTAAAAGCGGTTTCGTGGGTGAAGAGCAGGGTGAAGACCCGGATCAAAGCGTAGACCCCCACCTTGGTCAAAAGGCCAGCGAACAAGGCCGAGATGGTAACGGGAGGGGCCGGGTAGGAAGCTGGCAGCCAGAAGAAAAAGGGGAAGACCGCAGCCTTTAGGCCGAAGGCCACCAAAAACAGCATGGCCAGAGCGCTCCGTAGCCCTGGGGCCAGGGCCTCGACCCGGGTGGCTAGGTCGGCCAGGTTCAAAGCCCCTGTGGCCCCGTAGAGCAGCCCTACCGCCGAGAGAAAGAGGATCGAGGACAAAAGCGAGACAGCAAAATACTTCACCCCACCCGATAGCTGGGCCCGCTCCCCACCCAGAACCATCAGCACGAAGGAGGAGATCAGCAAGACCTCGAACCAAACGTACAGGTTGAAGATATCCCCGGTGAGGAAGGCTCCGTTGACCCCCACCAGCAGGAAGTGAGCCAGGGCATGGTAGCCCAGGTGCTCGCGGGGGGCGTCGTTTGCCTCTAGGGCATAGAGGGTTACTGCCACAGCCACCGCCCCGGTGACCACCACCAGCAAAGCCGAGAGATGGTCGGCTACAAAGGTAATGCCGAAGGGAGCGGGCCAGTTGCCCATCTGCATCACCTGGATGCCTTCCTCGAGCTGGGTGAGCAGGTAAAGACCCGCCGCCAACAGGGCCAGGGCCCCAGCCAGGCTTATGTAGCGCTGTGCCGTGCGATAGGGCACCACCAGGCACAAGATGGCGGTGGTGAGGGGAACCAGAAGGGGTAGGATGACGCTCATGCGGGAACGGGCTCCTGTGGGGTTTGAGGTTCATCTACCAGCGAAGGAACCGGGGCAGCCTCAAACTGCTCGGGCATAGCCTCGCCGTTCAGGGTGCCTAGTTCCTGCTGGGCACGGAAAAACAGCACAATACCAAAAGCTGCTAGACCGAAACCGATCACGATGGCGGTGAGGATCAGGGCCTGGGGCAGGGGGTTGGCGATGGGCTCGAGCAACTCCCCTCCCGGAGGCACCAGGGGGGGAAACTGGCTACCCAAGCGACCTGCGGTGAAGATTAGTAAGTTAGCGGCGTTACCCACCACCAGAAAACCGATTAGAAACTGGATGAGGTGAGGACGGAGCATCAGGTAGACGCCCACCGCGAAGAGCCCCCCGACCAAAAACGAGAGCAAGACCTCCATCAGCGAACCTCCTTAGCGCTTTCCTCCAGGGCAAAGATGGCTGAGAGCAGCGCGCCAAACACGGTCAGATAGACCCCGATGTCGAAAATCACCGGGGTGCCCAGCTTCAGGCCCAGAACCTTGAACCAGACCCCAGTCATAAAGGGTTGCTGGTTCAGTAACCCTACCAGCCCACTCAGCAAGGCGATCAGCAGGCCTAGGCCCACCAGGCGCAAAGGGGGCAGTGGCAATAGCTGGCGAGCCGCAGATAGGCCGTGGGCCAGGGCATAAAGGGCGTAAGCACCCACCGCCACCAAGGCCCCAATAAAGCCCCCACCTGGCTCGTTATGCCCCCGCAGCAGCAGGAAGACCGAAAGCAAAAGCAGAAGAGTGAAGAGGAACCTCGAGGTGGTCTGGAGTATCAGCGTGTTCAATGCTCCTCCTTGCGCCGCCGCAATAGGGCGTACACCCCTAGGCCAGCCAGCCCTACCACCGCAATCTCGCCGAAGGTGTCCAGACCACGGAAGTCGACCAGAATGACGTTCACGATATTCTGACCGAAGCCTTCCGGCAGACTTTTCTCAGCGAAGAAGCGGCTTAGGTGTGGGGCGATGGGCTGGCCAAGCATCTGCAGCATCAAAAGGGTCATCAGCCCTCCAAAGGCCAGGGCCACCAGCTTATCCAAAGGCCGGCCCGGAGGTACTTTGCCCAGGCGGGGGATTTGCAGTAGCACCAAGGCAATGAGGATAGCAGTCAGGGTCTCTACTAGGAACTGGGTAATGGCCAGGTCGGGGGCGTTTTGCAGCAGGAACAACAGGGCTATCCCCGCCCCCACGATGCCCATCACCACCACCATGCCCAGGTGTGAGCGCAGCCGTAAGGCTGCCAGCGCCCCGAACAGCATCAGCCCGAGCAAGAGCCCCTGGGCTGGTTGGAGCGGTGCCGCCAGTTGAGGCCAGCCCAGCCCCCCCCGTAGCAGGGCCAGGCCCACTAAGCCCACCAGGCCAGCGAAGGTCCAGACGAGGTAAGCCCGTAGGGAGCCGTTTTGCAGCAGATGGGCCAGCCCCACTGCCAGCCGCATCAGGCCACGCAGCAGGGCATTGTAGGCGTTTTCCGGCCCAGGCAGGGGGTCGGTGGCCATCCAGGCCCATAGGCGTGGGTAGAGCAAATAAAGCCCCAGCCCCAGAAGTACCGTTAGCAGACTCAGCAGCAGGGCCAGGTTGAAGCCAGGCCAGAGCTTCAGGGGATACTCGATGGCCTTACCCTTGACCGCACTGGCTACGGCGTCGGCCAGGGGGTTGTATAGCCCCGGGAACAGGCCCACCAGAAGGCCCAGGCCCGCCAGCACCAAGGGGCCTAGCCAGAGGCTAGGAGGCCCTTCATGGACCCCTTTAGGGGGCTGGCCCCGGAAAAAGGGCACCACCAGGAGAGTGGCCAAGGTGGCCCCCACGGCAAAGCCCAGCACCGCCAGCCCGACCATCCAGACCGGGGCGGCTTGCAGCGAGGCCATATACAGCACTTCCTTGCCGATAAAGCCCAGTACCGGCGGCAGGCCAGCCAGCGAGAGCGCGGCCAGCACCACCGCCACCCCGGTGATAGGCATTACCCGGAACAACCCCGAAAGCTGGTGGATCTCGCGGGTTCCAGCCTCGTGGTCTACCGCACCTGCGGCCATGAACAGCCCGCCTTTGTACAGTGAGTGGGCCAGCAGAAAGGTGGCGAACCCCACCGCTCCGTAGTAGCTGGTGAGGGGCACCAGGCCGATAGCAAAGACCAAGGCCCCCAGGGCCGCCACCGTGGAGTAGGCCAGCAGGCGCTTGAGGTCGGTGTGGCGGAAGGTGAGGGTGGCCCCGGTGAGCAAGGTGGCCAGACCAAAAGCCATTAGCACGCTGCTCCAGACCTCGCTACCGCCCAGGGCGGGCTGGAGCCGGGCCAAGAGGTAGACCCCGGCCTTGACCATGGTGGCCGAGTGCAAGTAGGCCGAAACCGGGGTGGGGGCCTCCATGGCGTTTGGGAGCCAGAAATGAAAGGGAAACTGGGCTGACTTGGTGAAGGCCCCCAGCCACACCAACACCAGGGCGCTCAGGTACAAAGGATGCTGCTGCAGAGCAGGTAGCTCGGAGAGGTAGGGGGTACCGGCCATACCGCTGAGCAGGATTAGCCCAGCCAGCAAGGCCAGGCCGCCCCCAGCGGTGACCAGCAAAGCCTGCAAGGCCGCCCGGCGCGAGCGGAACTCGCGGTGGTTGAAGCCAATGAGCAGGTAAGAGGTGAGGCTGGTTAGCTCCCACATCACGAACAAAGTTACGAAGTGGTCGGCCAGCACCAGGCCTAGCATGGAGGCCATGAAAAGCAGGATGATTAGGTAGAACCGGCCCAGGTCAGGGTGGCCCTTTAGGTAGCCCCCGGAGTAGATCACAATAAAAGTGCCAATGCCGCAGATCAGCAGGGCAAAGAGCAAGGAAAGCCCGTCGAGGTAGAAAGAGAAGCGAACCCCCAGGGTGGGAACCCAGTCCACGCTGTGGCGCAAAGGGGCCCCCTCGAGCACAGCGGGCAGCAGGCTGGCGAAATAGAGCGTGAGGCCCAAGGGCAGTATGGCCAGCAGCCAGTTGGCCTGCTTTAGGCTGCGCTCGACCCAAGGCGCCAACAGCGCACCCAAAAAAGCAATAAGAACGGCCCCTATCACGGTTTGTGCACTCCTTTTGCAAGGGCGAAGACCCCAAGTTTACTTGGTGCTACCTTGCTACAAACAGCAAAGTCCGCCCTAGTCTATTACAGGCTAATCGGGCTGGGCAAATCGGTTACCGCTTGGGGGAGCGCCCGGTGGGCAAAGGGGCTCGAGCGGCGGAGAAGGGTATCAGGCCACCGGTTCGCGACCCAGCATCTGGTGCACCGCCCGCCCCAGCCGGCGGATGCCCTCCTCGATCTGGGCCTGGGTGGCGCTGGAGAAGGAGAGGCGCAGGGTGTGTTTTCCACTGCCATCGGCGTAAAAGGGCTGCCCCGGCACAAAGGCGGTCTTTTCGGCCACGGCGCGCTGTAACAGCTCGAGGCTATCTACCGCTTCGGGCAGGCTAAGCCAGAAGAACATCCCTCCCTCAGGCACAATCCAGCGCACCTCAGGGGGCATGTATTTTTGCAAAGCGGCCAGCATCCAGCGGCTGCGGGTCTGGTAGGTTTGGCGAATTTTGTCAATCTGGGCACGATACCACTCACCATCCTGCACCAGCTCGTAGACCAGCATCTGGTTGAGGGTGGGGGAGTGTAGGTCGGCCCCTTGCTTGGCGTAGACGATTTTCTGAATGACCGGCTTGGGCCCTACCACCCAGGCCACCCTGAGCCCAGGGGCCAGGGTTTTGGAGGTGGTGCTCAGGTAGATGACGTTCCCCCCGCCGAGCGCGTAGTCGAGGGCGTAGAGGGTGGGCAGAGGCTGGCCGTTGAAGTAAAGCTCCGCGTAGGCGTCGTCTTCCAGGATGGGGGTTTGGTACTTGCGGGCGAGCTCGACAATGGCTTGGCGCCGCTGTAGCCCCATCAGGCGGCCTGAGGGGTTCTGGAAGGTGGGCATTACGTAGATGAAGCGGGGGGGCTGCTCCTTCAGGGCGGCCTCGAGCACGTCTAGACGCAGCCCTTGGTCGTCCATGTCTACCGCGATGTACTGCGGCTCATAGGGGTTGAAAGCGCTCAGTGCCCCGAGGTAGGTGGGGGCTTCCACCAGCACGGGGCTGCCAGGGTCGATCAGTACCTTGCCGATGAGGTCAAGGCCTTGCTGCGAACCGGAGACAATCTGGACGTTTTCGGGGCTGGCCCCGGGCATCCGCTGGGCGATCCACTCGCGCAGGGGCAGGTAGCCCTCGGTGGTGCTGTACTGGAGGGCCTGGGCACCGTGCTCGAGCAGAATGCGCTGGGTGGCCCGGGCCATGCGTTCGATGGGGAAGAGGTCGGCGGCAGGCAGCCCCCCGGCAAAGCTGATGAAGCCAGGCTGGGTGGTTAGCTTGAGCATCTCCCGGATGGTCGAGGCCTGGATGCGCCGGGTACGGGCGGCAAAGCGCCGCTGATAGTAGGTTTCTAGGGTTTCCACCCTTCTAGTCTACCCCGCAAATATGACGGTTTGCATAGTTTCTGCCGCAAAGGCGTTAGGGCTGGTAGCCCAGGCCCAGCGCCTGGTCTTCCTGAATCAAAGCATCCAGGATTTCCTGGCCCTTTTCCTGGCTTCGCTTTATGTAAGCCAGGAGGTCTTTGGCCCGGATGCGGCGGTGGGTGCCCACTTTGCGGTGGGCAATCTGCCCCCTCTCCAGCAGGCGAACCAGGTAGGGCCGGGAGACCCCCAGCAGATCGGCGGCTTCCTGGGTGGTGAGTTCGGCTTCAAGGGGGATAACCTGTACAACCTCGCCCCGTGCCAGAGGCTCGAGGTAGGCCCGTAGAACCTCGGCCAGCGCAGGGGTGATTTCCAGGGTTGCCTCCCCCACCCTGAGCCTTGCCTGCGGATGGATGTTTTGCAGCAGGGTTCGCAGGTGTTCTTGTTGGGTTTGAGGAAGATAGACCCTTGCCATAACGCCCTTATTGTAGTAGCTAACCGAAATAAACGCAATAAGCGAAATAAGCGGAACCAAAGCCTAGTCCTATGGTCTAAAGATGAGGGATGAATTGTCTGATGAGCTGAACGAAGCGCACCAATCCTGCCCGCTCAAGACTGTCGAGAAATTCCATTGGGCTTAGGCGAGGGTTTGTCAGGGCGCTGCGCTGACGACGCAGGGCGTGGACAAGCTCTTGGGGTAGGCTCGAGTCCCGAATGAGCTTCTCGGCCAAGTCTAGGAGGTACTCGTCTGGGTGAATGGCTACCAGATCAAAGGGGTCTAAAGCGTTTTGTGGAAAATCGCGCAGGTTGAAGGTTAGGATGGCCTCGGCTTTTCCCACAACCGCAGCGGCGATCACATGGGCATCGTCAGGGTCGGGAAGGGTGATCTGAGCGATCAGATGCTCGTAGCCCTCGACCACGGGCTCTTGGTGCGCTAAGACCTCGGCCATCCGCGATGGAATGCTCCAGAGGCGGTGTTGCTCGGAAGGGGTGTTTGTGTTTGCCCGAAGAAAAGCGGAAATCCACTCTTCCTGCACCCTTTGGCTCCAGCAAAGGCGTACCAGGTCTTCCAGGGCCAGGTGCATAAAGATGTTTCGAGTAACTGCGGGATATAAGACGCTAGCATCGAGGAAAAGCCGTTTTGCAAGCATAGCCGTTGGTTAGCGGTGAAACTCCGGTTCAAAGAGCCGGGCGTACTCGTCCAGGGCGAAGCGGTCGGTCATGCCGGCGATGTAGTCGCAGGCCGCGCGGTGGATGCCTTCGGTCTCGGCGGCTTTTTGCACCTGGGGGGGCAGGATGTGGGGGTCGTGGGTGTAGGCCTCAAAGAGTTTTTCCAGCACAAAGCGCGACTTGCCCACCTGCCGCACCACGTAGTAGTGGCGGTAGAGGTTGGCGTACAGAAACTCCCGCAAGGCTTTGAGCTGCGGGGTCAGGCCCTCGGAGTAGACCGCCAGGGGGCCAGGGTGATGCCGCACGGCCTCGAGGCTTCCAATCTGGTGCCGTGCCAAAAGGGCATGGGTGGCGGTGATGGTGTCGGTGATGATCAGCCCCAGCAACTCCCGGACGAAAACCCGGCGGCTCATCTCGTCGAAGCGGTCGGGGGAGAGACCCAGTTCGCCCAGCAAATCCCGCAACAGCTCCACCTCCCATAGCTGGCCGGGCAGCAGAAGCCCCGAGCGCAGGCCGTCGTCGAGGTCGTGGGCGTTGTAGGCGATCTCGTCGGCCAGGTTGACGATCTGGGCCTCGAGGCTGGGGCGCAGGTGGGGTTCGTACCCCTCGGCATTGGGCAGGTCGTAGCGGGTCTCGTGTTTGATGATGCCTTCGCGGGTCTCCCAGCACAGGTTCAGGCCGCGAAAGCCGGGGTAGCGCTGCTCGAGGTAAGTGACGATGCGCATGGACTGCTGGTTGTGGTCGAAGCCGCCGTGCCCTTGCATCAGGCCGTCCAGCACCGCCTCGCCCGAGTGGCCGAAGGGGGGGTGCCCCAGGTCGTGGGCAAAGGCGATGGTCTCGGTGAGCTCCTGGTTGAGGCCCAGGGCCCGGGCGATGGAGCGGGCCACCTGGGCGACCTCGAGGGTGTGGGTCAGCCGGGTGCGGTAGTAGTCGCCCTCGAAGTTCACAAAGACCTGGGTTTTGTACTGCAAGCGGCGAAAGGCGGTGGTGTGCAGCACCCGGTCGCGGTCTTTCTGGAAGGGGGTGCGGAAGCGCGACTCCGCTTCGGGGTGCTCCCGCCCCCGGCTCTGGCTCGAGCGAACCGCATAGGGGGCCAGGTGCTGGTCTTCCAGGGCCTCGAGGTGGGTACGTTCAAACAACATGGGCCCAGTGTACGCTTAGGTTGTTGCCGCCTACAAACCCGACTTCTCATGGGCAAGCCCTCATGCTTTTTGCAAAGGCTCGAGGTATCAAGGTCTGGATGTTTCGGGTGTTGTGGCTGGCCTCAATTCTGCTGGCGCTCGCGGCTTGTGCCCCCAGCCAGGCCAACCTGCGGCGCTTCGACCTGGTTGTGCAGAACCAGTGCACCGGTCCCAACCAAACCGTCTACTTCTACATCAATGGCGAATTTATCGGAACTGTGCGGGGCTCGAGGCTCTTTCCCGGCCTGCGCGAAGGGCGCTACGAGCTACGCGCCGAGGGCACCCAGCCCGGCCAGCCGGGGCACCTGCGCTTCAGCCGCTCGCTTTTGCTTGATCGGGATACGGTCTGGACGCTGTGCCCCTAGTCGCTGCCCTGCAAACCGGCTACGAGCTTGTCCAGGTCGGTCTGGGTGGTGTAGTGGGCAAGGGAGGCCCGGACGGCCCCCTCGGGCCACAGGCCCAGGGCCTGCATGGGCATGGTGGCGTAGTAGCCCCCATCCCCACCTTGGCCAGCCGCTCGGCCACGGCCAAAGGAGGGGGGCCTCGTCGCCCGGGCCCCATAGCCGTGAAAAAGCCCTGGAGAGGATGAAGGTCAGCGCAGTGGCGCTGGGGCCGATGACCACCTCGGAGGGCTTGCAGTTGAAGAAGAAAGCGGTCTCCTGGCGAGCTTTGTCCCGCACCAGGGTTGCGGCCCTCGAGCCGGGGTAAGGCATGCCCACATTACAGCTCGAGGTGGCCAGAAACTGGGCCATGCCCTCGATGCATTGCCGGGGCACCTGGGCCCCGGCGGCGTTGTCCAGAAATTGGACTTACGCAGCCTTGGTCTGCTCCGCCCACAACGGGCTCAAATCCAATCTCAGCTTACCTGTGATCAGTCTCCGTCGGCATTGGTAGAAACTCGACTTCAGCTGCTCTCGCTGACCCTCGATGAGCCCATAGGCCACCCGTCCCAAAGCCGGATGTCCCCACACCTTGGCTCGGCGCCAGTGCCGGTGACCCCTCCACCCCAGCGCCTGCTGCAATCCCCGGAAGATTTCCTCAATCCCCTGACGCAACCGGTACACCGCCACCGTCCGCTTTCCCTCCGAGCCCACGCCGGAACTGGCATAAAGCCTCCTCCCTCGACGCACCACCTGCACCGCAAAAGAAAGTCCCTTCAGACGGCCCACTTTCACCCAGTAGGCCCCTCCATGCCGCCGCAACTGGATGCCCTCCAGCAATCGGTTAGCCCTGCGTCTCGTAGCCCTGGGCATGGAGCCACTCCAGCACTTCCTTGGCCGCGTACCAGGCGTCGAACCGCACCCCTCTGGCACAAACCCCAAAAGGGACAAGGCCAGCTCCAGCTTGCTCTCCTCTCCATCGGCAACGTAGGGCAGGAAGGCCAGGGGAACCCGACGCCGACCCTTGGCGTCGATCCAGGCCAGAACCACCCGGCTGAAGCCGTAGGGGTAGGCCCCAGGCGTTTGAGGCCGAGCTGGCCTGAGCGGTAAGGGGGGATGAGGCAGAGGCTAAAGAAGTAGGGCAGTGGGCTAAGGCTTCTAGCGCGCGGAGGACAGCGGTTGGCATCCTATCTTCGGGCCTTCTCGGTGACATGAAGGCCCATTTTATCTGGTGATCCTAGGGTGCGTAAGTCCAGTCCAGTGTATCCAGTACAGCTTTATGGCTATGCCGGGGTCCGTGCTGCTGGCGGACCGCTACTGCAGGCCAGCCAGAACCTCTAGCAAGCCGCCATATAGGGACACAAAGCGGCCCTCATCGAGCATGGTCTGGCCATTCCATGTGGCTACAACACAATACCGGTGACCCTGGTTGGAGCTTAAGAAGACAGTGAGGTTGAGCACCCCAGGCTCACTACCGCCCTTGTAGGCGATTCTGCGCCAGCCCTTCGGCCGTACAGGACCGGGGTTGATGGCCATGAGCGGTAGATCCGCAACCCCTTCGATCAGACGGCAGAGCTCGCGAGCGCTGAAGAACCACTCCACCTCCGGGGCTACCGGCCCACCTGTAAATAGGGTGGGCGGCGGGAGTGGGATCTGGCCCAGCTCCGGCAGCAACCTCCGCCTCTCGGCCTCGTCTGCACGGAGGTAGCGTTCGAGAATCCCGCGGTTCTCCGGGTTCTTGAGCGCGAAGGCCTCACGAGTGGAGAGGAGGGGGCGGTTTTGGCCCGACCAGTGCTCCACCTGTTCCCGACCCAACACCGCGAGAAGCGCATCACTCGCTGTGTTGTCGCTCAAGGAGATCATCAGGGCAGCTAGAGTATATAGGGTGATTGGTGCGCCTTCAGGCCAATTTTGCAGCATCCCAGTAGGCAGACTCTTCCACTGGGGACGCAGCTCTACCACCTCAGACCAGGAACGCCTCCCAGCCTTTATCTCCTCCCATAAAGCGTTCAGTATCGCCAGCTTGAAGCTCGAGCCTACCGCCAGGGATTCGTCAGGGTTCAGCCCGGCCAGCTCCTGTCCATTCCGAAGCACCAACAGGCTTACCTTCCCGGGCAACTCGCGGAAGGCAGCCAGCGCCTGCTCCAGACTCGCAAGCCGGGGACGAGGCGTCAAAAACCGGAGCTGGGCGATGCGCCCCTCCGGATCCAGAACGATCACCGCAGGAATCTCCCCCTTTTCGAAGGACACCACGAACCCATCGTCCTCCGCACGGGCCTCCAAGTACCGGCCAAGCTGGGCCTCCAGGGCGGAGATCACCTGGTCGACCTGGGCCACAGGCACCTGCTGGAGAAAGCTGGTAGTAAACCACGCGGCTTGGGCCGGCCGCACGGTGAAAAGTCGTTCAAGGGCTGCAAGAGGTGAGGGCATCTGGATCTGGCCTAGGGCAAGGGCGGTAAGCAGAACAATTGGGAGGGCGCGCGCCATCTATAGCCCCCCGTGTTCGGTGCTGCGGTTCACACGAACCATAACCCCTCCGGGTTGACCCTCGAGAAATTTTGGTACACCACCTTCCCCTTTAACCCGCTGCGCGTGATATGCAGGGCGTACGGCACCGCGTGAGTGACGTTGAGCCGTCGGAGCCGCTCTGCCAGCCTGGCTGCGATCTCGTCGTATGCCTGGGGAGAAACCAACTGGGATGAGCTGACAAGCCCCCGGAAGAAGGGGCTGGAAGGGTCCAGGGGAAAGCGGTTCAGTACGGTCAGCCGTATGACCAGATCATGAGTACGGGCTAGCTCTACTAGCTCGCCTTCGATGACGAGGTCGCCCTCATCCGCGAGCGTCAGACCTATAATCTGCGCTCGGCCCGTCTCACTAAGATGTTCGGGCAATCCCTGGATGATTTTGCGGGTAACAGCGAAGCCGTCCATGCCACCATGCCCTACAAAAGGGTAGTCCAATTCCTCGGGGAATGGAACCAGGGGCGGGTTGGCGACTATTAAGTCGTACTGCCGGTTTTCCGGAAGTTCGTCATACAGCGATCCTCCCCAGACCTGTATTCGGTCGTGCCGTCCGTTGAGCAGGATGTTGCAGCAAAGCACCTGCCTTGCGAGGGGATTGATCTCGACTGCGTCGACCAACGCTGCGAACGATGAGCAGTGCAGAGCCTGGATGCCCGATCCTGAGCAGAGGTCTAGGCAGCGCTCGCCCGGCATCACGTGCAACCGGGCAAAAAGCCCAATGGTGTCATCCCCAAAGTACACGTTAGGATTCTGGTTTGGGGTGTCAATGAAAACGAGGTAGCCGAGGTAAGCCCATAGAGAAAGGCCCCTCAGTCGGGCCCAACCCCCCTCGAGTTCCTCCGCAAGCCCCATCTCGAGCAAAACCCTCCAGGTTTCCCCTAGTAAGCCATCGAGGTAGCTTTGGTGGGCCCGCTTGTTCAGCAGCAGGAAGTCGATAAGTCCTCGGATTTCAGGGAAGGCAAGGTTACGGCAGGTCGCCCACTTTGCAGAGCTGAAGCAAAACGGGTTAAAGGCAGACATGAACTCCGCGTAACCGCAAGCGAGCAGGCGACCTCGAAGCTGGCGCAGCCAGGGAGCTAGCTCCTGCGGCCCCGCTCCCGCGTTGATGGTTAAGTGGGCTTGATTTTCCATAACGACCCACCGAGGTTACTGGCTCACAAGTTCCGATGGTATAAGAAAAGCACCAGAATGAGAACCAGCAGTGGCACGATCTCAAAAGCCAGCCCCAGTACAGTTAGGCTGTTGGGATCGAGCTTGGTGTAGCGATCTAGGAGTAGAAGGGCGATGCCCAGAACAATCATAACGATCGAGACAGTGATAGTAACTCGGCCCGCAAAGCGGTTGGCCTCGTACCAGATGGACGGATCGGCCAGGGTCTTGGATGTCCTGAAGCCATAGGTGCTGTTGGGAGGAACTTTCCCTAGCACCGGCGGGATGGACAGCCCGAGCAACAGCGCCGCCACGATGAAAATTGAAACGGCTAGAGCCATGGTTGTCCCACGCATGCTAAGACCTCAGGAGCGAAAACCGTAATAGGACGTCCCCCACGACCTCCTGATAGTGCTCGCGGATGACGCGCTTGATCTGCGGGCTTTGATACATGAAGCGGCAGATGTCGCACTGGTGTGCGAAGCGGTTTTCCCACTCAATAGAGGGATCCTTCTGACCGGCCCAGGCCACGATCTTCTCCGGCCCGTCCACTGCAAGCCAGATCTTTATGAAATCATTGGAGGCCGCCTCGTACATATCGTGCATGTTGGCTTGATTGAGCAGCCCTAGCTTGATCTCAGGGATCTTCTCGGCTGTGATGCCACAACAGGCGAAAAGCTCCTTTTGGGGTGTAGCTACGATGGTGGAAAGGATACTGGTGCAGCCTGACCTCAGGTGGACATTGTCAGCGTTGATCAGACAGTTCGTGTCATACGGAACCTCGCCGTCTTCCATCGCGATCCACGGGCTTTCTACAATTGTCACGCTTGCATCCAAGTCGTGCCCGTCAAGCCCGTCAAACAGTCCCTGGGCCAGGGGGTGCTCGAGCAGTACCTGCTTGGTCACCCGGCGCTCAGCCTGCAGTTCCACCATGATGGCAACGCCGATACCAAGTTGGGCTGCTGCCCTTGCTCCATGGAGAATGTTTTCGATAGGAACAAACTGGGCGTGGTTATCACCCGTGCTGAGATTCAGCTCAGTCAATCCAGCGTCTCGCAATTCTACTAGTCGGTACAGAGCAGCCTTCTCCGACGACGCCCAGTAGCCGTTGGTGACGCAACGGGTGGCTAGACCGAGGCGTGTAGCGAGGGTTACCGCCTCTACCAAGTCGTCGCCCAGAAGGAAGCACTCCCCGCCAGAGAATGTCACTAAGCTGAGGGATTCGAAGCAGGCTGCCTGACGGATGTACCTGAGGATGTCTTCTTGGGGTATCCGGCCCGGTACCCAAGGGTGCGAGCCGAAACAGCAATTTGTGCAGGCCGCCGTACACCTAAAGGTGGGCAGTACGGTTAGGCAGGAGGGGCCTGGTTTCCATGATCTAACCGTATTCATAGCGGCTCCCTCATTCCGAAGCCTCACAGGCCTGGCTGCTCCTGAGCGTGCCTGGTGAAGAGGTCGACGAACTGGATCCACTCTGCAACCGTCGAACTGTAGCTGTCAATGGAATTGACACTCCTGCCACTGGTGTTGGCATTGGCATTCCAGTTAACGTTGGCGTTAGCGTTGAGATTGGCGTTGGCATTGTAGTTGACGTTAGCGTTTACCCTCCAGTTGGCGTTCGCTATCACGTTAAGGTTGACGAAGATGAAGACCACGGTAGGCCTGACCCCGGCTTTGCTTAGGTTGCCGCTGATCGCGGCTGCCAGGCGAGAGGCATACTCCCTTATCTGGGAATCTTCAATCTTCAGCTCGAGGATTTCCCTGACCTTCGGGTCTGAGACTAACACGTTGACCTGATCCTCGATCACCCGTCTCCACAGAGAATCAGGGGAAGTCAGGTCTTTTTCCACCTCTCGCAAGAAGCGGACGTCAAGCCGGTCGTTGGTCATGACGTTCCGTATCTGGCTTAGGGCCGGGTAGCGCTGTACGATGGCCCCAAGCCGCTCGCATAGCACCGTATTGCCAACGAGATAAAACAGCAGTCGGTTGGCCTTGCTGATGTTGAGCCGGCTGTTCTGGGAGACGATGTTGTGCTGCACCAGAGTTGCGACTGGGTTCTCGACGAACTGCGATTGCAGAGCGTGGTCCTTAGGTAAGGTGTTGACAAAGCTAAGAAGTTGTTTTTCCTGAGGTGTAAGCTCAATGACGAGTGGCTCTTCCGTCTCGTTGATTGGCTTAACGAAGCCGTGGCCGCAGGACGTGAGCAGGAGACCACTGGCTGTGCCTACGAACTCTAGGAACTTCCTTCGGGTGCTGGAATGCCGCTTGCCTCCCGCAGAAGGAAAAGCCTCATCCCTAGGTTGCTGTCCCATGCCGCCACCTCCAAAGTGCGCTAGGTGGTTCCATTATGGAGTGGTCATTTATTGGAACTCAAGTTGAAAATCCGTATCCGAGCTGGTAAAAACTCACATGCTGCACCATTTCTGACAGTGGGGAAGCATGCCGAAATAGTACAGTGCGATCTGTACGCGGTTTTTTAAACCAAGTTTTTCCTGAAGGGAGGATACCCAGTTGTACACGGTTCGTCTAGACACACCTAGAACTAGGGCAATATCGGCGTCACAAAGACCAAGCGCCACCCGGCGCATTACCTCCCGCTCGCGGGCGGTCAAGCTGTCCGGGCTTAGTGCGGGAATTTTGTGGAAACTCCGACCCTCAGCGACCTCCCGCAACCCCTCGAGCACGTCCTCAGGACCCGCCGACGTGGCGATAATGCCCTCCGGCGCGAGGGCAATGAGGTCTCGCAGGTAATGCGGAGAAGGGCACTCCGTGACGACGAGTGCGGGCCGGGGCAACTCCGCAAAACCCCACAGGGCGAAGCCCCACGGCGCATCCAGCACCAGGTGGACGGAGTGGAGGAGCTGTGCGGACTTGAGCAGGGCCGTACCGTGGCGCTGGATGGTGCTGACGCCGCTGTAACAGGCCATATTGCACTCATTCTGCCACAGTGTTCTCGAGCAACGCAACCGTTGAGATCCATGTTGGGAAATAGCCTTTTGCACTTTCCCGGAGTGGTTTTTCAATCCTGAGGGATGCACGCCCCCCCTCGCCTGGCCAGCGGATGTCGGATCCAGTTGGACTTACGCAGCCTTGGTCTGCTCCGCCCACAACGGGCTCAAATCCAATCTCAGCTTACCTGTGATCAGTCTCCGTCGGCATTGGTAGAAACTCGACTTCAGCTGCTCTCGCTGACCCTCGATGAGCCCATAGGCCACCCGTCCCAAAGCCGGATGTCCCCACACCTTGGCTCGGCGCCAGTGCCGAGGCTAAAGAAGTAGGGCAGCGGGCTAAGGCTTCTAGCGCGCGGAGGACAGCGGTTGGTATCCCATCTTCGGGCCTTCTCTGTGACATGAAGGCCCATTTTATCTGGTGATCCCTAGGGTGCGTAAGTCCAGCAGAAAGCTAAAGCCTGTGGCCAGAGCAGGAAACTGAGCCTGGATGGACATGCCCCGATTCTACGCCCTAGACCCTTTTGAACAGCAGGGTGGCGTTCATCCCACCGAAGGCAAAGGAGTTCGAGAGGGCGTAGTTTACCTGTTTCTCCTTTGGAGCGTTGGGCACGTAATCTAGGTCGAGTTCGGGGTCGGGGTCGTCCTGGTTGATGGTGGGGGGCAGGATGCCGCTATGGAGGGCCTGCACCGTAGCGATGGCCTCGATGGCCCCGGCAGCCCCCAGCAGGTGGCCGATCATGCTCTTGGTGGACGAGACCGAGAGCTTATAGGCATGGTCGCCGAAGACTCGCTTGATGGCCAGGGTCTCGGCCCGGTCACCGATGGGGGTGGAGGTGCCGTGGGCGTTAATGTAGCCCACCTCTTCGGGGTTGATCCGGGCGTCTTTGAGGGCGGCCTGCATGGCCAGGGCCGCGCCTAGGCCCTCGGGGTGGGGCTCGGTGATGTGGTGGGCGTCGGCGCTGCGGCCAAACCCCACTAGCTCAGCGTAGATGCGGGCACCCCGGGCCTTGGCCCGCTCGTACTCCTCCAGCACCAGCACCGCAGCCCCCTCCGAGAGCACAAAGCCGTCGCGGCTTAGGGTAAAGGGGCGGCTGGCTTTTTCGGGTTCATCGTTGCGGGTGGAGAGGGCCCGCATCACCCCAAAGCTGCCAATGGCCATCTCGGTGACCACCGCCTCGGTGCCCCCGGTGAGCATGACATCGGCCTCTCCGAGCTGAATGACCCGGAAGGCATTACCGATGGCGTCCGAACCTGTGGCGCAGGCCGTGACCACGGTGGAGGAAGGCCCCATCAGGCTGTACTTCATGGCCAGTTGGCCCGAGGCCATGTTGGCAATCATCATAGGGATGAAGAAAGGGGAGAGCCGGGTGCCGCCTTTCTCAAAGAGGATGCGGCTTTGCTCCTGCCAGGTGTGCATGCCGCCGATGCCAGTGCCGATCAGGGTGCCGATGCGGGTGCGGTCTTCTTGGTCGAGCTCGAGGCCAGCGTCCTGCAAAGCCAAGTGTGCGGCGATGAGGGCTAGCTGGGTGAAGCGATCCAGGCGGCGCAGCTCACGCTTATCAATGTAAGCCTCAGGATTGATGTCCACCTCGCCGGCGATCTGTACTGGGTAGGCGGAGGCATCGAACTGGGTGATCCGGCGGATACCGGATTTACCCGCCAGCTGGGCTTGGTGGAAGGCCTGGGCTCCGATGCCATTGGGGGCTACTGGGCCAAGGCCAGTGACGACGACGCGACGCATAGACGTCATTATAGCCTACCCAGCTAGAGGCTTTGAAGGAAGGCAGAGCGCTGGAATGCCCTGAGGGCGCGCTGTTCAAACCCCTCAGAAAAGCCCATCTTTTTCAGCTATACTCCAGGTGGATGCGGGCGTATGCCTTTTTGCTGGTCTTTTTAGCCCAGGCTCTGGCCTTTCCCCGCTTGGGGCTGCACGAAGGCTATACCCGCCTGGTCTTCGACCTGAGCCCCACCACCACCTATCAGATCGCCCAGACCCCCGACACCCTAACCCTGCGCTTCAGCGGGGTGGCCGTAGCGGCCAGCGATACCGATGTGGGTTCGCCCCAGGTGGCCTCTTACCAGGTGGTGCCAACAGCCAATGGGGCCACGGTTTTTGTGCGCTTACGCCCCAACGTGGAGATCAAGACTTCCCTCCTGACCGATGCCGACCGGCGGCGGCTGGTGGTGGATGTGCTGAGCGTAACACCTGCACCGGCCCCAAAGCCCGCGGCAGCGGCTGCGCTTCCCCGACCCCGCCCCCAGCCCATCACGGTGGTGCTCGATCCAGGGCACGGCGGTGTGGACCCCGGGGCAGTGGGGTTTGTGGTGGAGAAAGAGGTGACCCTCGACTTAGCCCTGCGGGTGCGCAAGCTTTTGCAGGCCCAAGGCCTCGAGGTCATCCTCACCCGCGAGCGGGATACCCACCTTTCCCCCGATAAGGCCACCGACTTAGGCCTGCGGGCCGAGATGGCCCACTCCAGGCGCAACCTGTTCGTTTCCATCCACGTCAATAGCGCACCCAACGTGGCCCAGGGCATCGAGACCTACTACTTTGGCCACACCATCGACCCCAGCCTGCTGGCCCAGGTGATTCGGGAAAACGGCGGGGGTGAGCTAGGCCAGCGCCTGACCCGCGAGGCCCAGAGTGTGGCCGAGCGCCTGGTGCGCGACCTGATTGCCCAGTCTAACCTCAGGTTCTCCCGTCTGCTGGCCCAGCAGGTGCAGGGGGCTTTGCTCGAGGCCACTAGGGCGGTGGACCGGGGGGTGCGCCAGGCGCCCTTTTATGTGTTGCGTAACGCCCGAATTCCGGCCATCCTGGTTGAGGTGGGTTTTGCCAATCATCCGGTGGAAGGACGGCGCTTGCAGACGAGCGAGTACCGCCAGGCCCTGGCCGAGGGGTTGGCCCGGGGCATCCTGCGCTTTCTAAGCAATGGGGGGGCGTTGGCCCCGGCTCTTCCATAGAGCGATGGGCAGAAGCTCCCACAGGGCTAGGTCGCATAGGCTGGTCAGCACCAGATCGGCCTGGCTCAGGTCAAGGTGTCGGGTTAAGGGGTTGGGGACGGCCACGGTGAAAGCCCCGGCAGCCTTGGCGGCCCGTACCCCATTGAGGGAGTCCTCCAGCACGATGGTCTGCTGAGGGGGGATGCCCAGGTCCTCCGCCGCCCGTAGGAATAAGGCCGGATCGGGTTTGGTGCGGGGCACATCCTCCTTGGTACGGATGACCGCGAAGCGCTCCAGCAAGCCCACCCGGGCCAGGTGTCTTTCCACCCAGGCCCGGCTCGAGCTGCTGGCCACCGCTAGCTTCAGGCCCATGGCCCGGGCGGCCTCGAGGTAGTCCAGCACCCCGGGTAGGGGCTTTAGGGCCTGGTTAAGCTCCTCTATGCGTGTCTCCACCTGGTGCAGCAGCCGGGGTCGGTCGAGTGGCCGGCCAATCTGGCGCTCGAGTTCGCCCAGAGGGTCAAAATGAGGGGCGTTATTTCCGATGAAGGGCAACCAATACTCCAAAGTTAGCTGGCCCCCATAGGACTGGAAAACCTCCTGCCAGGCGCTGAACTCGTTGCTCTCAGTGTCGAGGATGGTGCCGTCGAAGTCGAAGATTAGGGCTTGCATAAGGCCACATTGTACTGCCCAAAGGTTCCAGCCCTAAGCCTTTTTCGACCAAAGCCCAATGTGGTTAGGGCCTCGAGAGGTTTTATTTCTGAGGCAAAAGGGTGTAAGCTTGGCAACGTATGAAACGCAGTCTACTCCTTTTGGTGGCCTTGTTGGCGGTTGGCTTCTCGCTGGGCCTGGCCCAGAACCCTATCAAGGTGCGCATCGGTTTCAACCCCACCCAAAACTCTGACCAACTCCGCCCGGCGGCCCGGGCCATTGCCGACTACCTCGAGCGCCGCTTTCAGGGGGCCATCGAGGTGGAGATCTTCATCCCCACCGAGTACCGCGGCCTGATTGAGGCCATGCGCGGGGGGAACCTCGACTTTGCCTTCTTCCCGCCCGACGGCTACGTAATCGCCAACCAGGATGTGGGCGCTCAGGTGTTGCTCAAGAGCGTGCGCGGCAATAGCCCCTTCTACTGGAGCGCTATTGTGGTGCGCAAGGACTCGGGCATCAAGAACCTGCAAGGCCTTGATGGCAAGACCATCGCCTGGGTGGATAAAAACTCGGCGGCAGGGTATGTCTTCCCCCGGGCGGCCATTGTGGGCGCTGGCTTCGATCCGGATAAGCTCTTTGCCAAGCAGACCTTTGCTGGCCGGCACGATGCTTGCGTGCTGGCGGTGTTGAATAAATCGGTGGACGCCTGCGCCACTTTTGCCAACGACACCCGCAACAAGAGCGGGGCCTGGACCCAGTTCCTCAAACCGGAGGACGCAGCCCAGCTCACCGCCATCTTCTACTCTCGTCCTATTCCTGGTGATACCTTTTCGGTCTCCAAACAGTTCATCACCAAGTATCCCACCCTGGCCCGCGGGATTGCAGCGGCTTTGCAGGGTATCCGCACTCCTCAAAGCAACCTGCTGATGAACCTCTACCGCATCGACTACATGATTCCTGCACAGGACTCCGACTACGATGTGGTGCGTCAGGCGCGAAAGGTGGCAGGGCAGTAAGACCAGCAAGGGCTTAGATGGAATGCCCCCAGGTAGGTGCTGGGGGCTTATGATTTGGGGATGGCACAACCGGGAGGAAGAATGACTTGCACAAAGGAGTGGAAAAATATGTGGGGGTGCGCATGATTGAGGTGCGCAACCTCAGCCAGACCTTTCAAACCGCCAAAGGCCCCTTACAGGTGCTAACGGATGTGAATTTGGATATTCCTCGAGGCGACTTCGTGGCGGTGATTGGACGTTCGGGGGCCGGTAAGAGCACCTTCTTACGCACCTTGAATGGGCTTTTGATTCCTACCGCAGGAAGGGTGGTGGTAAATGGCACCGACATCACCAAGCTGTCCAAACGCGAGTTGCAGAAATATCGCCGCACGGTGGGCTTCATCTTCCAGCAATTCAACCTAGTGAACCGTTTGAGCGCCCTGGATAACGTGCTGCATGGCCGGCTGGGGTATCTGCCTGCCTGGCGGGGCCTGCTGGGCTTGTACACCGAGGAGGACTATCGCATCGCCCGGGAACAGCTTCAGCGGGTGGACTTGGCCGCCAAGGAGAGCGCTCGAGTGGACTCGCTCTCCGGTGGCCAGCAGCAGCGGGTGGCCATTGCCCGCGCCATGGCCCAGCAGCCCACCCTGATGCTGGCTGACGAGCCCGCGGCCAACCTCGACCCGGTGCTCTCGGAGGAGGTCATGCGTACCCTCAAGCGCTTCAACGAGCAGGACGGGGTAACGGTGGTCATCAACATCCACGCCCTGGATCTGGCCCTGAAGTACGCCAAGCGCATCATTGCCTTCAAGCGGGGCCAGCTGGTCTTCGATGGGGCCCCCGAGCAGCTTTCCCAAGATTTAGTAGACGACCTCTACGAACGCAAGGAGATGCTGGCATGAGTGGGCTTTTACTTTATACCCTGTTGGGGGTTTTGTTGGGGGTGCTGGCTGGGTTGGCCCAGGGCTCGATGCGCCGCTGGGTGGTTGGGGCCGGGCTAGCCTTGCTGGTGGTCTTTGCCGCCTTTCCCTTCAGCCGGGCCAGGGGCTTTTTGAGCCGCGATACGGTAGACCCCACCCTGCTGGCGCTGCTGCCCACCTTTCCGTTGTTGCTGCTCATTCCACTGGGCGTACTGGTAGCACTGGTGATGGCCCGTCGGGGCGGGCAGGCCGCTGGGCTAGGAGGTACGCTGGGTGCTGCAGCAGTGATTATCGCTGCGGGTTGGTGGTATGCCCAGCCCGTCCAGATTGTTCGGCTGCACCCAGTTGAAGGCCTGATCGAGCTGCTTGTAGCCCTAGGGGTGGCTGGCTCGGTTGCCCTGTTGTCCTTCAGCCGTCCCAAGCAGCGTGTCCCAATTCTGATAGGTGCGGGGGTGGCCGGGGTGCTGGCCTTTATGTGGTTTCACGCGCCCCAGGGGGGCGGGGTTTACCTGCCCAAGAGCCTGGGCTACTACAAACTGCTTTTCCCCACGCCACCCGGTACCCAGGAGGAAGTCGTCGAGGCTTACAACCGCGCCTTGCCCGAACTCAACGTCATTCTCAAGGAACTGGGCCAGGACGAGCTACAACCCATCCGAAGTCTGGCCGATCTGCAGGGGGCCGTTCCCCAGCAGGCCTCGAGCCAGGGCTACCGCCTGGTGCAGCCTGCGACTACCCAGTATGGTGCTTTCGCAGTCTTCTTTCTGGCCGGCCTGATGCTGGGGGCGGGGCTGATGCAGCTTGGCAATCCCCGCCTGCAAGAACCCGACGACTTCCGCGCCGGCATTCTGATTGCCCTGGTGGCCAGCTTCCTGATTCCGGCCTTCGATGCCACCGAGTTCGACCTGAACAAGCTGGTCGTGGGCTGGCCCTTCCTGCAGCAGTTCGCTGACCGGGCCTGGCCGCCTTTGCTGGCCGACCCCGCCGCTGAGCGCTACCCTTTGCAAGAAGTGCTGAGCCAAATTGCTGTGACGGTGCAGATGGCCCTGGTGGGCACCTTCCTGGCGGCCATCTTTGCCATGCCCCTCTCGTTTCTAGCAGCCCGCAACGTGACCTCGGGCTCCCCCTTTATGCGCTCGGTGTTCTATGCCACCCGCTTGTTCTTGAACGTGTTGCGCGGGGTTCCGACCCTGATCATCGCCCTTATTCTGGTGGCTGCGGTGGGCCTGGGGCCTTTTGCCGGGGTGATGGCTATTGCCATTCACTCCCTCACCGAGCTGGGGAAGCTCTACTCGGAGGCCATCGAGAACGCCGACAAGGGGCCGGTGGAGGCCCTCGAGTCCACTGGGGCGGCAGGGGTCAATGTGGTGCGCTGGGCCATTCTGCCTCAGGTGTTGCCGCTGTTTATCTCCTACACCATCTACAACTTCGAGATTAACTTCCGCTCCTCGCTGGTGCTGGGGCTGGTGGGGGCCGGGGGGATTGGCTACTTCATCAACGAGAAGATGGCCTCGGGGCAGTACGACCAGATGATGGTGGGGGTGATCGCCATCGTGATTGTGGTCAACATCATTGACTTTGCCTCTTCGTGGCTGCGCAGCAGATTGGTCTAGAAGGCTGAGGCCATACCCTCAGGCGTAAGCGATGAGGAGTAGGCCTTTGTAATGCCCTAAAATTGTCGCTGGATACGCAGTAGTACAAGTTCGATCTGCGCTACCTCCTACCCTCCATGCCCCTGGCAGGCTCAGCGCTGGATGTATGGGGGGTGCTTGAGGCTTTGATACATGATTTGCGCCAAACCCTACGGGAGGGTCAAGAGGCCCATGTGTACCGGTGTTAGCCAGGGGCTGATGCTTCTTCACCGGGGCATTTGTTGGCGCTCTTGATCACCTCTGTGGATGCTCCAGAGCGGGCTCAGGGAGCGGAACTACCCAAAGCGGTTCAAGTGGTCACTCCCGAGTAGCTCGAGATCGCCTTTTGTTCTACTGCCCAAGTGTCCTGCAGTTGAGCGCAGTTTCGACTGGATGGCGCGCTTTTGTGTTGCCTGGACGTGAGTATGAGCGACTGGCAGAGAAGCCAATCGGCTTCCTAGCAGGCTCTAGTGGTGCGCTACAGCTGCAAGGCCCGGAACTACTGGGGACTGATAGTTTTTGTTGCCACCTCATCTGCATCCCTGTTCTGCCTGACGGGTGAAGACCTTCTTGGACTGATTGAGGATTATCTTTGGCAAACCTCGAGTTCATGAGGGTTTTCGATGGCAGGTTGTGGCCCGTTTCTTAGTTGCCCCACGAGAATAACGAATCATGTAACGGGACAAATGTCCCCAATTTCGATTATGCTAAATGCTTAGACATTCATTACATCCAGCTAAATTTTCGGTAAACACCGTGGTTCACAAAGACAGGTGCTTTGGGGACAAAAGGGGTGAAATATGCGGACATATTGGCGTGTATACAAAAGCGGATTTTTGGCGCTGGTCATCGCAGAGGTGCTGGCTGCGTGCTCGAGCCCCAACAACGCCCCAGGGCCTTATGCAGCGGGCCCTGCGCCCTGGTCGGACACCGGCGAGGGAACGGTGTTCACCCAGGCGGTTCCCAGCGGCAACGTCTACCTGAGCGACCTCAACTGGCTCTCGGCCACCAACGGCTGGGGGCCGGTGGAGCGTGACCGCAGCAACGGCGAGACTGCCCTGGGCGACGGACGGCCCATTACCCTAAATGGGGTGGTCTACGCTAAAGGCCTGGGGGCCCATGCCCATTCCGAAATTATCTACAACCTGGGCGGCAACTGCTCCCGCTTCCAAGCTGCGGTGGGCTTGGACGATGAGGTAGATCACCAGACCCAGTGGGGCTCGGTTATTTTTCGGGTGCTGGTCGACGGTGTGCAGATTTTCGATTCGGGTGTGATGCGGGGCAACAGCCCGACCCAGCGTATAGACGTAGACGTAAGCGGACGCCAGGAGCTGCAGCTTGTTATCACCGACGCAGGCGATAACAACTACTACGACCACGCCGACTGGGCCGATGCCCGCCTGGTTTGTGCAGAGACAGGAGGAGGCAACCCCGCTGTGCAAGGGCTCACTGGCGAGTATTTCAACAACAGGGACTTCACCGGAACCCGTGTGACCCGTGTGGACGCGCAGATCAACTTCAACTGGGGCCGGGGCTCGCCTATGAGCCAGATCGCGCCCGATACCTTCAGTGTGCGCTGGACCGGCCAGGTGGAGGCCCGCTTTACCGAGACCTACACCTTCACCACCCGCACCGACGATGGGGTGCGTCTATGGGTCAACAATCGGCTCATCGTCGATAGCTGGCGCAACCAGTCGGCCACGAACCGTAGCGGCACCATTGCCCTGGTCGCCGGGCAGCGCTACGACCTTCGCATGGAGTACTATGAGAACTCCGGCAGCGCGGTAGCCCAGCTCTACTGGAGCAGCCCTAGCCAGCCCCACGAGATTATCCCGCAGCGTTATCTGTATGCTGCTGGAACCGCCCAGTCGCTGCTGCCCCCCGCCGACCTGATCGCCGTGGGGTTGTCGGAGAGCAGCATTTACCTGGACTGGTCGGCGGTGAGTGGGGCCACCGCTTATCTGGTGGAGCGGCGCACGGGCAGCACCGGCACCTTTGTTCAGGTGGGCACACCTACGGCCTCGAGCTTTGTGGACAACGGTCTGTCGCCGAATACCCTCTACACCTACCGGGTCAGCGGAACAGCCCCCGACCGCACCCTGGCCTTCGCCACTACCCTCGTGACCACACCTGCCGTGCAGGGACCCATCCAGGGCGGGCCGTCGGCGGTGGCTCGAGGGGTGTTTGGTCCTGTGCGCGATTTCCCGCTGGTGGCCACCCACGCCGCACTGCTGCCCGATGGCAAAGTAATTGCCTGGTATAGCTACGACCGTATTGGGGCCTACCGCGATATTCAGGATGCCAACTCGGTCTTCCACCAGAGAACCATCGTGACCCTATGGGATCCCGCGACCAACACCTTCGAGGAGGTCAACAACAACACCACCGACCTCTTCTGTGCGGGCTGGGCGGTGATGCAGGATGGCCGCTTGCTGGTGGTCGGGGGTAACCTGGGTTCCCCCAATGGCAGCCTGCACACCAACATCTTCGACCCCGTAACCAAAACCTGGACCCGAGGCCCCAACATGCAGGCCGGGCGCTGGTATCCCAGCGTGACGCCACTGCCCAATGGCGAACTGCTAATTACCGGCGGCCAGACCCAGACCGGGGCCAACAACACCGTGCACGAAGTCTGGCAGACCAACGGCACCCTCCGCCAGCTAACCGGGGCGACGACCAGCGGGCGCGATTTCGAGCACTACTTCCCCTGGATGCATGTGGCTCCCAACGGACTTGTCTTCCACGCGGGCTGGAACAGCACCATGTCCTACCTCAACACCGCTGGAAGCGGCTCCTGGAGCAGCCAGACCTGGATTCGCCAGGGCCCCACTCGCTATTACGGCTCCTCGGTGATGTATGAGCCGGGTCGAATCCTGGTCATTGGCGGAGGCATCACTGCGACCCAAACCACCACCCTGATAGACCTGACCGGCAATGGCGTTACTTCGATAGCGGGTCCGTCCATGTCTTTCGCCCGAACCCACCCCGACGCTACCTTGCTGGCCGATGGCCGAGTGTTTGTCAACGGCGGAAACAACGGCAGCCTTTGGGATATTCCCTCCTCGGTTTACGAAGGGGAGATCTGGAATCCACGAACCAATACCTGGACGGTGGCGGCTTCTGCCCAGCGTCCAAGAAACTACCATTCGGTGGCCCTGTTGCTGCCCGACGCTACTGTGTGGACTGCGGGGGGCGGAGGCTGTGGCAATGATTGTCAGCCAGGAAGCGGTACTGCTTTAGCTGGGGTCAACCAGCTCAACTACGAAATTTATTACCCCCCCTATCTCTTCGACAGCAGCGGCTCGCTAGCACCACGGCCCAGCATCAGCAGCGTACCCAGCAGTATTCGCTACGGCCAGAGCTTCGTGATTGGCACCCCCGATGCCTCAGCTATTCAATCGGTGACCCTGCTGGCGCTGGGTGCGTCCACCCATGCCTTCAACTACACCCAGCGTTTCCAGGCCCTGCCGATCCAGTCCAGGGATGCCAGCAGTCTGACCGTTTCAGCACCGGCTAACGCCAACCTGGCCCCGCCCAACTACTACATGGTCTTCATCTTCAATCAAAGCGGTGTGCCTTCGGTGGCTCGAGTGGTTCGGGTTGGGCCATAGGGCTCGACCAACAGCCCCTATTCGCCTCCCTGGGGCTATTGGGCTTGCTGCTTGATGGCACTTGAGGAAAAGGGCTCAGGTCTGGTAGCGGCCCAGCCCTCGGAAGCGCCGGTAGCGGTCTTCAAAGAGTTCCTCCGGGCTTAGGTGGGCCAGCTCGGCCAGCGCTTCCAGCAGAGCTTGCCGGATGCCGGCCATGGCTGCGGCAGGGTTGCGGTGGGCCCCGCCGTCGGGCTCGGGGATGATGCGATCCACGATACCTAGGCTTAATAGGTCGGGGGCGGTCAGCTTGAGGGCTTCGGCGGCCTTGGCCGCCTCCTTGGCATCGCGCCACAGGATGGCCGCGCAGGATTCGGGCGAGATCACCGAGTACCAGGCGTTTTCCAGGATCAGGACCCGGTTGCCTACCCCGATGGCCAGGGCCCCACCCGAGCCCCCTTCGCCCAGGATAACCGCAATGGCCGGCACCCTGAGGCGGGCCATACGCTGAATGCTCTGGGCGATGACCCAGGCCTGGCCGCGCTCCTCCGCTGAGATACCCGGATAGGCCCCCGGGGTGTCGATAAAGGCAATAAAAGGACGGCCAAAGCGGTCGGCTAGATCCATCAGACGCATAGCCTTGCGGTAGCCCTCGGGGTGGGGCATGGCGAAGTTGCGCCGGATGTTCTCCTTGGTATCGCGGCCTTTCTGGTGACCCACCACCACCACCGACTGCCCTTCAAAGCGGGCCAGGCCCCCCACCACAGCGGCATCGTCGCCGAAGGTGCGGTCGCCCGAGAGTTCGACGAAATCGTTCATGATGCTGCCGATGACGTCGAGGGTGGTAGGGCGCCCAGGGGCTCGAGCCAGCTGGACCCGCTCCCAGCGCGATAGATTGCTGAAGGTTTCGGCCTTGAGCTGGGCCAGGCGTTCGCGCAGCACCTGGAGTTCGCCGGAAAGGTCCACCCCGCTGCTAGCGGCGAACCCCTCGAGCTCGGCGATTTTGGCCTCGAGCTCCTCGATGGGTTTTTCGAACTCAAGCGGCATCGGCCCTCCTAGCCCACATGATCCACCCTGCTGGGATGCAGCAGTTTGAGAACCTGGGCCACCGTTCCCTTGAGCTGGCGGCGATCCACCACCTGGTCAACCATGCCGTGCTTGAGCAAAAACTCCGAGCGCTGGAAGCCTTCGGGCAGGTCCTGGCGGATGGTCTGCTTGATCACCCGGGGTCCGGCAAAGCCGATTAGAGCGCCGGGTTCGGCCAGGATGACATCGGCCAAAGCGGCAAAACTAGCAGTAACCCCGCCGGTGGTAGGGTCGGTGAGGATGGAGATATAGGGGAGCCGGCGGGCCCACAACCGGTCGAGGGCCAGGGTGGTCTTGGCCATCTGCATCAGCGAAAGGGCCGCCTCCTGCATGCGGGCCCCGCCCGAAACGGCCACAATCACTACCGCGCGCCCTTCTTGGGCGGCTTGTTCCACCCCACGGGTGATCTCCTCCCCCACCACACTACCCATCGAGCCCCCAGCGAAGGCGTAGTCCATCACCAAGAGCACGCTGGGCACCCCGCCGATGGTGCAGCGCCCCCCCACGATGGCGTCGGGCCGGCCAGCCTCCCGCTGGTAGCGCTCGAGGCGTTTGGGGTAGGGCTCGGTGTCTACAAAGCCCAAGGGGTCGGTGGGTTTGAGGCCGGTGGTCTCTTCGAAGCTGCCGGCGTCGGCCAGCATCTCCACCCGTCGGTTGGCGGGCATCCGCAGGTGGTGGCTGCACTTGGGGCAGACGTAGAGGTTGGTCTCGAGGTCTTTCTTGTATATCTGCGCGTCGCACTTGGGGCACTTGGTCCACAGCTCGGGTATATCCCGTGCCTCCCCCTGTGCCCGGCGACGACGGAAAAGCCGCTCTAAGGCCATAACGCCCTATCTTATACCCCAGAATGAGAAACAGGCGAAGCCCCCCTTGCTTGAACGAGGTTCAATCTGGAGGGCCAATGTTGAAGCCCCGGCACGAAAGTACCGGGGTAGGTAAAGGGCCGTGTTTATGGTTGGCTAAGCTTAGGCTCGAGCCGCGGCAGCAAGGCGCTCCTCGTCGAACTTAGGATTGTCCGCCAGGGTTTTTTCGCGGGCGATAGCGTAGAGCAGGAAGCCAAAGATAGGCTTGGCGAGGATGTCGGCCAGGCTGTAGCCGACCTGCAGACCCACGATGCCTACGGCCTCTCCCAGACCCAGGGTAGGCAGCAGATAGGCGATAGGGTAGAAGCCCCAGGAGCCCAACAAGAGTAGGCGCATGTTGCGGGTGAGCAGCTTGACCCGCTCCGGCTGACGCTCGAGGGCCTTGGTTAGCTCCACCCAGAGCACGTAGAGGATGTAGACAAAGGGAATGGTAGAAAGAGTGCCCCACAGCCAGCGGGTGGCATTATCGGTGGAAACCTCGCCCGGATAGCCCAGCACTAGCATCAGAATGGCCGCGGTGACCAGTTTGAAGATCAGGTTATTGGTAATGGCCCGGGCCAAACCCAGCACCAGCACCAACTCCGCCAAAAGGAGCGGTACCGTGAGCAGCCAGTCGGCGTAGCGGTAGGCATCATTGAATAACTTTCCGCTAGGCAGGTATAGACCCGCCTGATCCCCGGTACCCACCACGTAAGCGTCCTGCCAGCTCAGGAAGATGCGGAAGTAGTGATAGGCAGCGATCCAGCAGACCAGGGTCGAGAAGTACAACGCCAGGTGGTACTTAGGGGCGACGAAGTTGCGGGCAAACAGGAAGAAGATACCGGCTGCCCCCATGGCTGCAATGGTTAGCGACATCACGTTGTAGACCAGGAGGTATTGCCCTGTGGTGAGGGGTGTATCGGCTCCAATCATCCTTGTGACCTCCTCGAAAGACTCGAGCCTGGCCAGGTTCCTGAGTCAAGCCTATTTATAAGCAAAATATTAAATCGCACCGTAAGCCGAACAACTTTTGTCGAGTTTTTGTACCACCTTCGTGCAAATAGACTCTGAAAGCTGACACAGGTTATTGGCCTGCTTTGGCATTTATGTAGGGCCAGGGGTCGGTAGCCAAACCGTAGCGGTAAACCGTGTAGTGCAGGTGAGGTCCAGTGGAGCGCCCGGTAGAGCCCACCGCGCCAATCAGACGGCCCTGCTCCACGGGCTGGCCCCGCTCCACATAGGCTGAGGAAAGATGGCCGTACAGGGTGTGTAGACCGTTGCCGTGGTTTATGAGCACCATCAGTCCGAAGACCGGGTTCCAGCCCATCTGGCTCACCGTGCCGGCGGCGGTGGCATAGACCGGGGTGCCTTCGGGGGCGGCCAGGTCTATGCCGTTGTGGAACTCGTATCCGAGGCCAAAGGGGTTGGGGCGGTAGCCAAAAGGGGAGGTGAGGCGGGCTTCGCTACGCAGGGGAAGGCCGGTTGGAATAAGGCGGGTAGGGTTGGGGAGGGGACGCCGCACCAGGCGGCCCGGACGGGGGTCGGGCGGCAGGGGGTCGTCTAGAGCGGTGGCGGTGGCCTCGAGTTCGCTGGCGAGGTGTTCAACCTGGGCCCGCAGACTGAGGAGCAGATTGCCCAGCTCAATCGGTTCGCCGGCACCCCGGGGGGTGTTTTCCGCGGGAGCGGGGAGGGGGTTGGGAAGGGCCTCGGGAACCAGGCGGATTTTGGGCAGCCCGGCCTTGGCCCGTAGGCGGTTGATCTCGGCTTCCAGAACCTGCAGACTTTGTTGCAACTGTACAGCCTCGAGGCTGTAGGCTTGGTTGCGGCTTTTTTCCGCCTCGAGTTCCAAGGCTAGCCGGTGGGCCTGATGTTGCAGCTGGGCTAGCTGGCTCTTCTCGCGGGCGCTTTTATCCCAGAGCAGCAACACCAATGCAACCACCGCAATCGGCAGAAGCACCACGGCCCAAAGCGGCACCATTATGGGGGCAGCCAGGGGATGAGGTTCTCTCGGCATGCTTCCCCAAGCCTACCCCAGGGGCTAGCTCAGCCCAGTGATGGCTGACCCAAGCCCTGGTTTTAGCTGCTGGCCTTGGTGCTTTGCGGCAGGGCCCGGGGTTCGCCGGTCTGGCTACGACCGATGAAGACCGCACCCGCCTCCACATCCAGCGAGAGGGCCCGCACGTCTCCTTCCACCCGCGCGCTTTTGGTGATGTGTAGCTTACCGCTGGCCACGATCTGCCCGCTGATCTGCCCGTGCACAATGATGTTATGCGCCCTAACCTGCTCACCTTCGATCTGGGCGTTGGGGCCAACCTCGAGGTCGCCCTCCACCACTACCGAGCCCTTGATCTTTCCATCTAGGCGGGCACTCCCGCTGGTCTTCAGGTTGCCTTCGATCTCGCTGCCCTCGCTTAGGTAGGTGAGGGTCGCCGGACTGGGTCTGCGTCCACCAAGCAGCGCCATATTCACACCCCTGGTTCAGGTCACCCCAAACCAACGGCTCCATCATAAGGGGTAGGCCTCAGTCCAGGTACCCCAGGGGGTTGACCTCGCTGCCCCGGCGGAAAACTGTGTAGTGTAGGTGAGGGCCGGTGGAGCGGCCTGTGGAGCCCACCGTGCCCACCCGCGCGCCGCGCTCGAGGCGCTGGCCGACCCGCACCGAGATGGAGGACAGGTGGCCGTAGAGGGTGCGGTAGCCATAGCCGTGGTCTACCACCACTGCCAGGCCATAGGGCCCCTTCCAACCTGCCTCCACCACCACCCCAGCCCCGGTTGCCCGCACGGGGGTGCCGTAGGCGGCGGAGAAGTCGAGGCCGTTGTGGAACTCGAAGCCCCAGCCAAAAGGATTGCGGCGGTAGCCGAAGTGCGAGGTGATGCGGGCCAGGCCCCGGATGGGGTAGCCATAGGGTATGGCCGCCTCCCGCTGCAGAGTTTCCTGCAGGGCGGGGGAGACCTCGCTGAGCTTCTGGCTGAGGACCTCGGTTTGCTGGTTGGCGTACTGCAGGATGCTTTCTATGGGCAAAGCCGGGGAGGCGGTCTTTAGCTCTGGCCCTCCTTGGTGCGCCGGCAAAGCCCCACGCTCCTTAGCCCCCCCGGGCTCTTGATTGCGGGTGGGCGTCAGCTTGATTTTGGGCATGCCGGCCCGTTCGCGTAGGGTGTTGATCTCCTTCTCCAGCACCTGTAGCTGCTTGAGAATGCCCTGGGCGTCTTGGTTTAGGGCGTTGTTGCGGGCCCGCTCGAGGGCCAGTTGGTTGTTGAGGTGGCGAGCCTGCTCGGAAAGGCGGAAGAGTTGAAGCTGAAGATGGCGCATCTCGGCGGTACGCTGCCAGAGCCAGAGGTTTAGCCCACTCCACCCCAGCAAGAGCACAACTACCGCCAGCGGAACCCAGGCCGGCAGGGAAAAGGTTCGAGGTGCCCTGCCGGTGCGGGCCAGCCAAAGGGTATAGCGCACGGGGTGGCGGCGGGGCGACATTCGCTGTCTTAACTAACGCAGGGGGGGCTCTAGAGTCAAGATGTCTTAATCTTTACCCCGTTTTTCTCATGCAAACTAGCTTGCCGACTCTTCCTTCCCCAAGGGGAAGATGCCCCCGCTCGGGGGGGTAAAAAATGAGAAGCGGGGCCCTGCGTTACATGAAGCACTGGCGGGCGGGTTCAGGCGAAGCGCTCAGCCGCGGCCAGGGCCACCTCGATGGCCCGCTGCACCGCCTGGTCCTTGACCTCGAGGATGGGCTTCTCGGCCTTGGTGCGTTGGGCGATCACCCCGCAGACACAGGCCGCGGCAAAGCCGTACACATTGCCCATCTTGAACAGGGTACCCGCCTCCATCTCGTAGTTGATGACCCCTAGCCGGCGGTACTCCTCGGTGATGCCTTGCAAAAAGCGCAACAGGTGGGGATTAGCCGAGTCGGTGCGCTCCTGGCCCTCGTAAAAGGTGTCCACCGAGGCGGTGATGCCCAGGGCGTAGGGGATACCCAGACGCTGGGCGGCTTCGACCAGGGCCACGGTGAGGAAGGGGTCGGCATTGGCGGGGTACTCGGGTGGGGCGATGTCGTTGGCAGCTCCCTGGCGGCACAGGGCCGCTTTGGAGATGGCTACGCTGCCTGGGGTTAGGCTTTCCTGGATGGAGCCGCAGGTGCCTACCCGGATGATGGTGCGAATCCCCACCTGCACCAGCTCATTGACCACGATGCTCAGACTGGGGGCCCCCATCCCGCTGGTGGCGGAGATGACCGGCCGTCCGTTGGGCAAGAAGCCCATATAGCTGTTCAACCCCCGGTTTTCTGAAAGCACCCGTACCTCTTTCAGCCAGGAATGGGCAATTTGGGCTGCGCGGTGGGGGTCGCCGCTGAGAAGGGCCAGGGTGGGTGAGGGGCTACCCAGGTCTTCGGGGCCGAAGCCGATGTGATAGAGCCTAGCCATGGGTTCATTATGCCCCAGAAAGAGCGGGGGAGGGCGACCTTCCCCCTCGGAGCATTCGGCTAGGATGGGCCTCCGCGCTCCCCACGGCATGGGCTCTACCGCCGGAAGCCCTGTTCGGGTGCCAGGGAGGGGTTGGGAGGAGGTACGCCCTCACTCCGGGGCCTGGTCGAGGGGGGCATCCTCGAGCACCCCTCGCCAGAGCAGCACCACCACCGGCAGGGCCACCAGCGAAAGCAACAAAAGCGAAAGCACGCTTTCCACAAGGTCAGGGTAGCCCGCCTGGGTCAGGCAAGGGTCAGCCAGCCTCCTCCTGGCTGGGGTGTTTGCTTTGGCGGTTGGCCCGGATGCCGGCCTCGAAATCGATCTCTATGGGGGGCTGGTCGTCCATCTCTACAACCACCGAGGGGTAGCGCGGCTGAGCGGAGGAGGTATCCGGGCTGGCCTGGGGGCGCTGGCTCAGGTAGTAGAGGACAACACCCGCCAGCCAGGCCAGCCCCAAGAAAACCGCTACCCACACCCAGGACATACAGCTAAAATCCTACCGCACCCAGACCCCTTCAGATGACCTCGCGGAAGCCGATGTACTCGGCCTGGGCCTGTAGCTCTCGTTTTAGCAAGGCGTGCTCGGGCTTATCCAGGTAGGGGTCGGCCTCGAGGATGGCCTGGGCCAAAGCCCGGCTTTTCTCAATAATCTCCTGGTCGGAGGCCAGATCGCCCAGCCGCAGGTCGGGCATGCCCGACTGGCGCAGCCCCCTAAGCTCACCCGGGCCACGCAATTTGAGGTCCTGCTCGGCGATGTAAAACCCATCGGTGGACGCCTCGATAACCTGCAGCCGGTTCAGGGTGCGCTTGGAGGTCTCGCCAGCAATCAGGATGCAGTAGGAGGCCAGCCCTCCCCGGCCTACCCGCCCGCGGAGTTGGTGAAGCTGGGCTAGGCCGAAGCGCTCAGCGTTTTCGATAATCATTAGGGTGGCCCGGGGAATATCCACCCCCACCTCGATGACCGTGGTCGAGACCAGCAGGTCGAAGGCGCCCTGCTTGAAACGCTCCATTACGGCGTCTTTTTCCGCGGCCTTCATTTTGCCGTGTAGCAGGCCAATGCGCACATCGGGGAGGAGTGTTTGCAACTCCTCGCTGAGTCGGGTGGCTGCGGCCAGTTCGGCGGTGGCCTCCGATTCACCCTCCTCAATCATGGGGGTGACCACGAAGACCTGGTGGCCTTTTTGAATCTCCTGCCGGGCGAAGGCGTAGGCCTGGGCGCGGGTTTTATGGGTGAGGATTTTGGTCTGGATGGGGGTGCGGCCCGGGGGTAGCTCGTCTATCTGGGAGACCTCGAGGTCGCCGTATAGGGTCAGGGCCAGCGAGCGGGGGATGGGGGTGGCCGACATGACCAGTACGTCTGGACGTTGGCCCAATAGCCTGCGGCGCTGCAGGACGCCAAAGCGGTGCTCTTCGTCGATGACGGCCAGGCCCAGGTCGCGGAACACCACCCCGTCTTGAATCAGGGCGTGGGTGCCCACCACCACCTGGGTTTCGCCGCTTTTCAGGCGCTCTTGCACCTGGCGCTTCTCGCTCGGGCTCATCGAGCCCACCAGCAGGTCCACCGAGACCCCCAGGGGGTAGAGGTAGCGGGTTAGATTGTCGAAGTGCTGCTTGGCCAGAATCTCGGTGGGGGCCATCAGGGCGCCTTGGGCCCCGTTTTGTGCGGCAATGTAGAGGGCGGCGGCGGCCACCACGGTCTTGCCCGAGCCCACGTCGCCCTGTACCAGGCGGGCCATCTGCCGCTCGGACTGCATGTCGTGCAGGATTTCATCCAATACCCGTTCCTGCGCGCGGGTGAGCGGAAAGGGCAGAACCGCGCGGAAGCGGCTTATCATCTCCGGTTTCACCCGGAAAACCCGTCCCAGCAGGGCCGAGCCGCCGGACTGGATCATCACCTTTAGCTCTAGCAGCAAGAACTCGTCGAACTTTAAGCGGTGCAGGGCCCGCTCTAGGGCGGCCTCGCTTTCGGGGAAGTGGGCCTGGCGCAAAGCCCAGGCCAAGGGGGGCAGGTCTAGGCCCTGGCGGTAGGGCTCGAGGGGATCGGGCCTACTGGGGAAGGCCTCGAGGGCCCGCCAGACCATCCGGCGCAAGAAGGCCTGTCCGATGCCCTCCTTGGCGGGATAGACCGGTACGATGCGCCCGGTGGAAAGTGACTCCGCCCCTTCATCCTCGAAGTATTCCACCATGAGGGTTACCTGCCCTCCCCGCCGCTGTACCCGGCCCGAGAGCACCAGGCTGGCCCCTTCCGGCATCTGCTTGAGCACCCAAGGCTGGTTAAACCACAGGCCGGTAAACTTCCAGCCCCAAAGGTCCATGAGGCGTACCTGCACCAGTTGAAGCCCCTTTCTGGGCGTCTTGACCAGCTCACGGCTCAGCACCTTGCCCACCACGGTGGCTTTGGCCCCGTCTTCGACCGTCCGCACGCTTTGCAACACCCGGCGGTCTTCGTAGCGGCGGGGGTAGTGGTGCAATAGGTCGCGCAGGGTGCGTAGGCCTAGCTCGGCCAGCTTCTTTCGCCCGCTAGGGCCCGGGGCCAGGGCCTCGAGGGGGGTATCGAGCTCGAGGTTCATCTCCTGAGCCTTGGGGGCAGCTGGGGTGGAAGCCTGGGGGGTTGGGGTGCCCAAAAGCCGCAGGGCCTCCTCGAGGCGGGCCCGGCGGGTCGCGGGATCCATCTGGCGGTAGCCGGCCAGTACCTGGCCTAGTTCGGGGAAGGGGTGGCCCAGGTTTTGCAAAAGCCGCTCCAGCCCTCCCGCCACCACCCGGTCGCGGGCCCCATCGGCCAGCTCGCGTTGCAGGGGGCGGAGGAGGCGGGCTTTGAACTCTTCGCGGGTCATAGCCTAGGAGCCTTTGCAGCCTGCTCCGGAAATATTCTACTGGCGCGGGGAAGCCCAGCCTAGAAACAGACCTGCCCTGACGCCTGCCTGCTCCGACAGCCCTGGGCCTCAAGCAAGCCCGGCTTCATTGTTAGCAAAGGCAGGATGGCGCTGCTCGCAGCGCGTATACTGGCAGGGTATGGCTTTGGCTCAGGTAGAGACCCTTCCCAATGGACTCATGCTGGCGGTGGAGGAACGGCCCTGGACCCCTGGGGTGGCCATGCAGCTTCTGCTGCCGGTTGGGGCGGTCAACGACCCCGAAGGGATGGTGGGAGCGGCGGGTTTGCTGGAGGGCTGGCTATGGAAGGGGGCCGGAGGCCGCGACGCCCGAGCGCTGGCCGACGCCTTCGATGCCCTAGGGGTGCGGCGGGCTAGCTCAAGTACCCTCGAGCACACCGCTTTTTCCGCCCAGTTTCTGGCCGATAAGCTCTTGGCGGTGCTCTCGCTGTATGCCGATGTGTTGCAGCGCCCCCACTTGCGCGAGGAAACCCTAGAGCCGGTGCGCCAGGTGGCCTTGCAGGAGCTGGCCGCTTTGGAGGATCAACCCCCCAAGAAGATGTTCACCGCCTTGCGCCAGGCGGTGTTTGCCAGCCCCCACGGGCGCAACCCCAGCGGGGTCAAGGCCCACCTGGAGGCCCTCTCGCCCCGGGTGTTGCAGGATGAGTTTACTCGGCGCTACGGGCCTAAGGGGGCCATCCTGGTTCTGGTGGGGGGGGTGGGCTGGGCCCAGGCCAAGGAGGCCGTTCAGCAGGCCTTCGGCGGGTGGCATGGGGGCCTGGCCGAGTACCCCCCGGTGGCCCTACAGCCGGTTCAGGCCATCCACCTCGAGCAGGACACCGCCCAGGTGCAGATTGGCCTGATCTACCCCGATCTCCCCCCCGGCCACCCCGAGTTTTACACCGCCCGCCTAGCCGCCCAGGTGCTCTCCGGGGGCAGCAGCAGCCGCTTGTTCACCGAGGTACGGGAGAAGCGCGGCCTGGTGTACTCGGTCTACGCCACCCCCAACGGGGTTAAGGGTTTTAGCTACCTGGCGGCCTATGCCGGTACCACCCCCGAGCGGGCTTCCCAGACCCTGGCCGTGCTGCAAGAGGAGATCGCCCGGCTGGCCCAGGGGGTAAGCCAGGAGGAGCTCGAGCGTAGCCAGATCGGCCTCAGGGCTGCTTTAGTGATGCAGGACGAGTCGGCCCGCTCGAGGGCAGCCAGCATGGCCCGCGACCTCTACTTGCTGGGGCGGGTGCGTAGCCTGGAGGAAATCGAGGCCCAGATTGCCGCAGTAGACCTCCCTCGCCTCAACCGCTATCTGGCGGCCCACCCCTACCAAAACCCCTGGATGGCGACCCTGGGGCCCCGGAAAATCGCCGTATCCCACTAGATTTGGAGCTGCCATGACCCAGACCCAGCCTGCTTTGCAATTCAAGCAAGCCACCCTAAAGAACGGTCTTACCGTGATTGCCGAGATCAACCCCCAGGCCAAAAGCGTGGCGCTGGGCTATTTCTGCAAGACCGGTAGCCGCGACGAACCCCCCCAGATCGCCGGGGTGTCGCACTTCCTAGAGCACATGCTCTTCAAGGGTACGGCCCAGCGGGATGCCCTGGCGGTAAACCTGGAGTTCGACCGTATGGGGGCCCAGTACAACGCCTTCACCTCGGAGGAGAACACCGTCTACTATGGGGCGGTGCTGCCGGAGTTCGCCCCCCAGCTGCTCGAGCTCTGGACCGACCTGATGCGTCCGGCCTTGCGCCCGGAGGACTTCGAGACGGAAAAACAGGTCATCCTGGAGGAAATCGCCCTGTACCTGGATCGGCCCAACTTCATGCTTTTCGACTGGGCGCGGGCCCATTACTTTGCTGGGCACCCGTTGGGCCATAGCGTGCTGGGTACCCCCGAGACGATCCGGGCCCTGACCCGCGAGCAGATGGCCGAGTACCAGGCCCGGCGCTACGGGGCGGCCAACCTGGTGCTGGCCCTAGCCGGGCGGGTGGACTGGGCGCGTACGCTGGAGCAGGTGACCGCTCTGACCGAGGCCTGGGCCCCTGGCCAGGCTGAGCGGGCCTATCCCCCGGTGCAGCCCGTCACGGGTGAGTGGCGCCAGCCCTACCCCAAGGCCACCCAGGCCTACCTGGCCCTGCTGGCCCCCGGGGTCTCGGCCCAGGACCCCCGGCGCTATGCAGCCCATATCCTGGCCCAGATTCTGGGCGAGGAGGGCAACAGCCGCCTACACTGGGCCCTGACCGACAAGGGGTTGGTGGAATCGGTGAGCGCAGGGACAGACCAGGCCGATCGGGCCGGGCTCTTCTACGTGTATGCCCAGACCGACCCGGCCCACGAGGAAACCGTCAAGGCCATCCTGCGGGCCGAACTGGAGCGGCTCGAGCGGGAAGGGGTGCGGGAGGAAGAGCTAGAGCAGGCCAAGACCAGACTGGCCACCAGCCTGGTCTTCGCTGGCGAGACCCCGATGCAGCGCTTGATGAGCGTGGGGCTCCACTACGTTTACAACCAGGCCTACGAGCCTCTGAGCGAGGTGGCCCGGCGGGTGGCCGCGGTGACCCTGGACGAGGTCAATGCCCTGCTGGAGGAGCGGCCTTTCAGCCGGAGCTTCCTCTATAGCCTGGTGCCGGCCTAAGCGGGGGTGAGGGGTGCCGGGTGGCCTTCGGACTCTGGCTTTGGTGGCCTCCCTGCTGCTTCTGGGGGTACAGGCCCAGCCGGCCCCCAACCCTTTGGAGCTGGAGGTGCTCCGGCGAACCAACCAGGTGCGCCTCGAGCGAGGTCTGTCCCCTTTGCAGTGGGACCTGCGGGCCTACCAGGCTGCCCAGGCCCATGCCCAGGACATGCTGAAGCGGGGCTATTTTGCCCACCAAAACCCAGAGGGCTTAGGGGCCGCCGAGCGGATGCGCCGGGCTGGGGTGGTGGAGGTGGGCGTGGGGGAGAACCTGGCCCGCTTCGAGGGGTATGCCGATGGGGAGATTCCCCGTCGGGCCCTGGAGGGCTGGATGGGTAGCCCCGGGCACCGGGCTAACCTGCTCAGGCCGGAGTTCACCCACCTGGGGGTGGGCCTGGTGCGGCAGGGGCAGCAGGTGGTGGTGGTGCAGAACTTCCTGGCCCGCCCATTCGACCCTCAAGTGCGCCTGCTCCCGGCCCAGGCCGAGCGCCGGGTGCTATGGCTGCAAGCAGACGCGCCGGGTAGGCTGGGGGTCTTTGTAGACAACCAGCTTTACGCCCAGGCCGAGCCGCCTTTGCGCCTGCGCCTTGAGCTGCCTCCCCAAGGGGAGCTTCGCTATGCCTTGTTTGACGGGCAAAGCTGGTGGCCGGTGCGCCACGGCGAGCAGGGGGTGCGGCTGGAAGCGGCCCTCGAGCGAACCCCAGCCCCCGGCTGGCGGGTTCGGCTGCGCCTACCGGTGGGCCAGTACGCTCTAGCCGTAGGGGAAACCCCCCGCCTGTGGCGGCGCGTGGCCGGGCCGGCCGACCTCGAGCTCGTCCTGCCGGCCAGCCTGGAGGCCTTGTGGCTGGGTCTCTGGCAGGAAAAGCGGGTTCAGTACAGCCACCGGATACCCCTGCCCTGACGGTATGCTGAGCCAGATGAACCCGGAAGCGGTTTTCGTCTATGGCACCCTTAAGCAAGGGGAGCGCAACTTTGCGGTCTCATTGGAGGCGGGCTGGATTCGCTCGGAACCGGCTTATGTCGAGGGGTTTCAGCTTTTTCATATCCCCCGGCGCGAACGCCTTCCCTACAGCTATCCGGCGGTTGTGCAGGGGGCAGGCCGGGTCTGGGGGGAGGTGCAGTGGTTTGCCGACCTGGACCAGGCGCTGGTGATGCTCGACATCCTCGAGGACGAGGGCCACGAATACCTGCGCGTAACCACGGTGGCCCATCTCCCCGGGCAGATCGGGAAACTACCGGTCTGGATTTACGTCTATCCCGGCTTGCAGAGCATCCAGGCTGCCTCGGGCCTCTGGCTGCCCGATGGGGTCTGGCGTGAAATGGAAGGACAGAAGGGGTAAACTGCCGGTGTCCTTATGAAAGTTGCCTTTGTTGCCTCCGAAGCCTTCCCTTTCGCTAAAGTGGGTGGTCTGGCCGATGTGATCGGAAGCTTGCCCCAGGCCCTCAGGAAGCAGGGTCTAGAACCTACCATCTTTCTGCCCTGGTACTGGGGTATCCAGGGTTACTACGTGGGTGAAGCCTGGTTCAATTTCGAAGGGGGACGCGAGAAGATAGGCATCGGACACGCCGAGCATAATGGGGTGCGCTACGTACTGGTGGGGTTGGGGGACTTCGCCCGCGACAAGCCCTACGGCTACCCCGACGACTTCCGCCGCTTTGTGCGCTTCGCGATGGCAACCGCCGAGTTGCTGGGCGATTTCGATGTGGTTCATGCCCATGACTGGCAGGCCGCCCTGCTACCCCTTTTGCGCAACCTGGGTTGGTTCAAAGCCCGCACGGTGTACACCATCCACAACCTGGCCTACCAGGGGGTCTGGGGCTCCCAGGATTTCTACGCCTGGACACGGCTACCGGGCGAGACCTACTATGGCGCGGGCCTCGAGCACCACGGGTCGGTCAACCTGATGAAGGCCGGCATCGTCAACGCCGACGCTATCACCACGGTCTCGCCCCGCTACGCCTGGGAGATTACCACCCCCGAGGGGGGGGAGGGGCTGGACGGGGTGCTGCGGGCCCACCAACACAAGCTGCGGGGCATTCTGAACGGTCTAGACACCGACTACTGGAACCCTGCCACCGATACGTACCTGAAGTACCCCTACGACGCTACCAACTTCGCAGGCAAAGCCAGCAACCGTGCCGAGTTGCGGGCCGAGTTTTCTCTGGAAGACCGCCCGACCCTGGGGGTGGTCTCGCGCTTTGCCCATCAGAAAGGCATCGACCTGATCGTCGAGGCCATGGACGGCCTAATGGCGCTGGGGGTCAACCTGGTGGTGTTGGGCAGCGGGGAACCCCAGCTCGAGCGCACCTTTGCCTGGATGGCCTCACACCTGCCGGGTCGCGTGGCCTACGTGCAGGGCTATAACGAGGCTTTGGCCCACCGCATCTATGCCGGGAGCGACGGCTTCTTAATGCCCTCCCGTTTTGAGCCTTGCGGCCTGGCCCAGCTTATCGCCATGCGCTATGGCACGCCCCCCATTGTGCGGGCGGTGGGGGGGTTGCTCGATACGGTACGGCACTGGGAGACCGGTTTTATGTTCGACAGCGCCGACGCGGGGGGGGTTTTGCACGGGGTGCGGGAGTTTCTCAAACATCCTGACCGCGAAGCGGTGGCCCGCCAGGCTATGCAGCAGGATTTCTCTTGGGATCGTCCGGCAGCGGCCTACCTCGAGCTCTACCGGAGCCTTTTGGGCCCCTAGGGGCGGTAGCGGGAGGGGTAATCCACGATCTTGTCCCACTCGTCGGCGGTGGAGCGGGCCACAAACACCACCAGATCCTCCTGGCCGATGTTGAAAACCTCGTGAGGTACGCCCGGCTTGATGTAGATAAAATCGCCGGCCTGGTTGATCACTTCTTTTTCTAGATTCTCGCCGAAGGTGTGCTTGACCGTGCCCTGCACAACGAAAAGCATTACCTCGAAGCCTTGGTGGATGTGGGCATAGGCGATGCCGCCTGGGGGCACGGTGGCTATATTGATGGACAGGTGGGTGCTGCCCACGTTCTTGCCCGAGAGGCCCTGCTGGTAGAGGATGCCGTTCCAGCTACGCCTAGGGCCCCCTCCCCGCAGCACGCTGATGCCGCCCAAGTCTTCGACCAGGCCCTCTAAGGGTTGGTTGGTTTTGCTCTGCTCGTCCATACCCCAAATTACCTCATCGGCTAGGGCTCGAGGGCCAGCCGCACCAAGCGATCCAGCAACGCGGGGTAGGCTAGGCCCGAGGCTTGCCAAAGCTTGGGGTACATGCTGGTGGGGGTAAAGCCGGGGATGGTATTAAACTCGTTGAGGAAGAGGCGGCCCTCCTGGTCTAAGAAAAAATCCACCCGGGCCATACCCCGCACCCCCAGCAGACGGTAGGCTGTGGTGGCCAGGTGTTGGATTTCCTCGGCCAGCGCCGAGGGAATGGCCGCGGGCAGGTGAAGCTGGGCCTTGCCGGGAGTGTACTTGGTCTCGTAGTCGTAGAACTCCGAAGTGTAGGTAATCTCGCCCACCACGCTGGCCTGGGCCTGAATGTTACCTAAAAGGGCGACCTCGAGTTCCCGTACCCCTTCCAAGCCCTGCTCCACAAGGGCCTTTTGATCCCAGAGGAAGGCCTGGGCCAGGGCAGCCTCGGTTTCCCCCTCGGCCCTCACCTTGGAAATGCCCACCGAGGAGCCGGTGTTGGCCGGTTTGACGAAGTAGGGCGGAGGGAAGGGGGGTTTGGCGGCCTCACCCCGGTAAAGGCTAACCCAGGGCACCACCGGGAGGCCGGCCTGGGCCAGCACCCGCTTGCACAGGTCCTTGTCCATGCACAGCGCCGAGCTGGCCACCCCGGCCCCCACGTAGGGTAGCCCCAGTAGCTGCAAAAACCCCTGGATAGCCCCGTCCTCCCCTAGAGGTCCGTGCAAGAGGGGAAAGGCCACATCGTAGCGCGGCCAGGGAATGGGGGGAGGGAAGGGGTGCTGGCCCTCCTGGGCTACCCCGGCCTCCAGGGCGGCCTGGGCCGCCTCTCCCAAGAGCCAGCGGCCATCCTTGGCGATCACCACCAGCTCGGTGGGGTGGGGCATGGCCGACAGCACCCCTCGGGCTGAGGAGAGGGAGACCTCATGCTCGCCCGGAGGGCCGCCAGCAATGAGTAAAATGTGCAAGTTGCTCACAATGTGTATTGTCGTATGGGCAGGCCCTCCCGGTCAAATGGGGCATCGAGCAGGCTTGCCGCCATATGGTGGGATAAGCTAAAGGCATGGGCTGGGTGGGGGTCTTTTTGGTGTTGTTTCTCCTCATCGGTTTGTTCGGCCTGGTGCACTACTGGAGCCACCGCCGGGTGCAACGAGCCCAGCAGGCCTGGTTCCGCCAGGTCTTGGGGGAAGGAGCTGATGTAGAGCGCTTTTTAGAAACAGCCCCGTTTACCTACAGGCCGCTCAAGGAGGCCAAAGCCTACGGCATCGTGGATAAGCGCACCGGTGAGGAGGTCTACCGGGTCAAAACCCCCGAGGAAGCCGAGGTCTGGATCGTGGCCCAGACCCTGGCCGAAAGGGGAGGCTCCCCAGGGGCCTAGCGCTGGCAGAGCGGGCAGAAGTGGGTGCCCCGCCCACCTACCACAATTTTGATAATGCGGCCTTTGCAGCCCTTGTGGGTACAGGATTGGCCGGTGCGGCCGTAGGCGTTGTGATAGAACTGAAAGTAACCGGGTTCGCCGCTCGGCTGCCGGTAGCTCTGGTCAGAAAGGGTCGAGCCGCCGGCCTCCACCGCTCGAGCCATCACCTCACGGATGGCCTGGTAGAGCCTCCTGACCTCGTTGGGGCGCAGCGAACCGGCGGGCCGCTCGGGATGTATTTTGCTCATCCATAGCGACTCGTCGGCATAGATGTTGCCCAAGCCGGCCACCGCTTCTTGCCCAAGGAGCACCTCTTTGATTTTTTGAGAGGTACGCGATAGTGCTTTTTTGAAGCCAGCCAGGGTGAAGTCGTCCGAAAGAGGTTCGGGGCCCATGCGCTTCAGGAGGCCAATTTCACCGTAGTTCCCGGCTTCGACCACCCACCACCGGCCAAAGCGACGGGGGTCGGTGTAGTACAGCGTCTGGCCCGGCAAATGCAGGATTACTCGAGTGTGGGGGTGCGGCTCAAAGCGAAACCCCCCGGTCATACCCAGGTGCACGATGGCTTCCAGATGCTCTTCTAAATGAAAAATGAGGTACTTGCCCCGGCGCGAGGTACCCAACACCCTTTTCCCCTCGGCCCGCTCGGTGTGACGGTAACGGGTTGGGTCGTGGTGTTCCAGCCGCAGCAAGGGCTGTCCCAGCAAATAGGGCTCGAGGATGCGGCGGGTGGTCTCGACCTCAGGGAGTTCGGGCATGGCTCACACCTCGTCGGCCAGCAGGGCTTCCAAGGGCTGGGCCGGGCGCAGCACCTCCCACTCGCTACCCGTCCAGAGCAGCTCGGCGGGGCGGGGGGTGTCGAGGTAGGGGCTGGCCATGCTGCTGGCATATGCGCCGCACTGCAGGATGGCCAGCAGATCGCCCTCCTGGGGCACAGGCAGGCGCACCCCACGGGCCAGCACATCGCCCGACTCGCAAGCGGGCCCAGCCAGGTCGTAGGTTTCCTCTAGGGGGTGTTGGTACAGAGGTTCCACCGGGTGTACCGCGCCGTAGAGCATGGGCCGGATCAGCTGGCTCATGCCGGCATCGAGGAGCAGGTAGTTGCGCCGGGTGCGCTTGACGCCCCAGCAGCGGGTGAGGAGTACCCCGGCCTCGGCCACCAGGTAGCGGCCGGGCTCGAGCCAGAGCTGGGCTTGGTGCTTCTGGGCCAGCGCAGCGGCTTCCTGGCCCAAGGCCTCGAGGGCTAGGCCCAGGCCGAAGCCGCCCCCCAGGTTCATTACCGAAAAGGGGCCGTGCTGGTGGTAAAGCGCATCCAGAAGGGCATAGCCCGCCCGGTAGTCCTGGGGGTGTTCGAGGGCCGAGCCCAGGTGGAGGTGCAGGCCCAGCACCTCTAGGCCTCGCTGCCGGGCCAGGGCCAGGGCCGACCCCAGGTCTTGGGGCAGAAAGCCGAACTTGCTTTCCCCCCGCCCGGTGGCTAGGTGGTCGTGGGTCTGGATGGGCAGGTCGGGGTTAACCCGCAGCAGCACCCGAGCCTTGGGTAGCCAACGGGCCACTCGTTCTAGGTCGGGCAGGCTGTCCAGCCCCAGGATGGGGGGGCCCATTCGGTTTAGCCCTTCCAGCACCAGCGGGGTTTTGACCGGGCCGTTGAGCAGCACCTCCTCGGGGGTAAAGCCCGCCCGGTAGGCCCGGTAGACCTCGCCCAGGCTAACCGCCTCGGCCAGGAGGCCCTGGGCCCGTAGCCGCCGTAGCAGGCCCAGGCGGGGGTTGGCCTTGAGGGCAAAGAAAAGCCGGGCGGTGGGAAAGGCCCTTTGCATGCGCGCCACTTGTTCTAGCACCACGGCTAGGTCGTAGGCGTAGAAGGGGGTGGGGAAGCGCTGGGCTGCTTCCCGCAGGGCCTGGCGGAACTCGGGCCGCAAGGCGGTGTAGGATTGGGACATGCTCATCGGTGTAACCCCGCAGTCGCGCAACACAGAAGGTTGGGTTCGTACCCGGATCTGGGGCCTGCTCGAGCCCTACCTCGAGGCCCTGAGAAGCCAGGGCGCTGCCATTGTAATCCTTCCCCCCCAGCCAGAGGAGCGCCTAGTGGCCCTTTTGGCCCGGCTAGACGGGGTGCTGCTGCCCGGTGGGGTGGATGTAGACCCAGCCCACTACGGGGAGGAGCCCATGCCAGCGATGGGGGAGGTAAGCCCCCCGCGCGACGCCATCGAGCTTTTTGTGGCCCGCTATGCGGCTCAGCACGGCATCCCCACCCTGGGTATCTGCCGGGGTATCCAGGTGATGAACGTGGCCTTGGGGGGCAGCCTTTATCAAGACCTGGCTGCCCAGGGGTTTGGCGCCATTCAGCACAACCAGAAAGCCGAGCCACCCGCCCTGGGCCACAGCCTGGAGCAGACCGGCCAAAGCCCCCTGAACCGTTTGTTTGCTCCCCGTTTCCGGGTCAACTCCTACCACCACCAGGGCCTCAAGGATCTGGCCCCTGGGCTTCGCCCGGTGGCCATGGCCCCGGATGGGCTGGTGGAGGCGGTGGTTTTGGAAGGGCACCCCTTCTACCTGGGGGTGCAGTGGCACCCCGAACTTTTGAGTGAGCACTGGGGGCTTTTCCGCGCTTTGCTAGAGGCGGCTAGCCGCCCGGTGGCCTAGTGCGGTTTTGCACCCTAGGCTGGGCGTTGGGATATACACTAAAGCTGAGCCATTCGCGCTTTCAGGAGGTCAGAGTTTGTCGCTTTATCAAACGCTCCACAAATACCTCGAGCCCATGCTGGGTGAGCGGGCCCGCGCCGTGTTGGAGGAGGGCTTGCGCCGGCTGCAGATCGCCCCGGAAAAGCTGGAAGCCCCCCAGGCGGAGGTGATCCTCAAGCGCCTGGTTTACAAAGAGTTACAGGCTAAGATGAGTCCAGGCGCGGCCCGCAGCCGCGTCGAGGAGATGCTCAAAGAACTGGGCCTCGCCAGTGGGTTAGGGGGGAGTGCCCCTGGACTTTCAGCCCATGCCCAAGCCGTGCTGGCCGACCTCGAGGCCGGTCTAAAGCGTTTCAGCCTGTACCTAGACTGGCCTGAGGTAGGGCGTCTGCGCGGGCTGATCCGGGCTGTCAAGCAGGAGCCCGAGGCCTCGGCGGCGGGGGCGCTATTGCGGGAAGGGCAGGGCGTGTTGGCGGCGCTGGAGGAGCGGCTCCAAGCGGCCTTGCTGCGGCAGACCCGCGACATTGCCCAGCTCGAGGCGTCCTTACAGCGGGTGCAGAGCGTGGGCGGCCCCAAGGTGCGCCGGCTGGAAAACCTGATCCGCCAGATCCGCGAGGCCCACGCCCAAGAGGCCCTGGCCTCGGCGGAGGTGGAGCGGGCCCGGGCTTTGGCGGCAGAGATGCGCAAGCTAGTAGAGTCGTCGGTGGTGCAAAACCCCGAGAGTGAGATGGCCATCACCCTCGATACCATCGAGGATATTCCCGCGACAGACCGCCCCACCGAGCCCCAGGTGGTGCTCAAGGATCCTACTATCGAAGCGCCGGCCCAGCTAGAGGGGGACGACGGTTTCGAGGAAGAGACCTTGGTGCTCGACCTCGACTTCGACGCCCTAACCGCCGAGCAGCAGTCCCGCATTCGCGAGATCGACCTAGCCGAGGATGCCCGCCGCTTAGAGACCCTGCAGGAGCGCTATGAGGCGGTGCTGGGCCTGCCCCAGGTGGCCACCGAGCTGGCCGCCTTGCGGGAGGAACTGGCAGCGGGCAACCCTTTGGGCGAGCGCCTGGCCGCCTTTGCCGAGCTGCTCAAGGCCGCCCATGCTGAGGCTTTGGCCGAGGCGCGGGTGCGCTACGAATGGCTGGCCGACCGTTTGGGTCGCCTCGAGCTGCCCCCGGAGAGAACCGCTGGGGTGCAAGCCCGGTTGGCCGTGGTGCTGGAAACCCTAGAGGCTGGGGGGCTGCCCCAGGAGCTGGCCGAGTTGGAGCGGGCGGTGGAGGGCCTCGAGGCCGAGGAAAAAGCCAGCCGTGAGGCCCGCCAGCGCCAGGCCCGGTTGGAGGCCGCCCTGGCCGCTTTGCGCACCGAGGCCGAGCTGGCCCTTTCACCCTTTCGTGGCCGGCCCCAGGTAGAGTCGTTCCTAGCAGCCCTGCTCAGCCCAGACATCTCTGAGGTGAGTTTGCAAACCCTGCGCCAGGGGCTTTCCGAGTTGCTGACCCATCTGGCCCGCGAGCGGGAGGAGGAAAGCCTGAAGCACATGGGACTGCGGGCCACCTTGCAGGCTTTGCCCCCCCTGGGTGGGCTGGAGGCTGACAGAAAAGCCTTGTTGTCGCGCCTGGAAGAGGAAGGCCGGCCTTTGGCCGACCTCGAGGCCCTGGTGAATCGCTTGGTTGCCCGGGCCAAAGAGGAGGTAGCCCACAAGCTAGAGGCCCTTGAGGCCCGGATCCACTACCTCGAGGGGACCCTCAAAGAGTCCCTCATCGAGCTAAAACAGCCCCTTCAGGCGGCCCGCGAGGCCCTGGCCGAAGGGCGCCTGACCGATCCCAGTCCCCTAGAGCGGGCCCTGGAGGAGCTAGTCGCGGCCCGGCAGAGCGCCATTGCCGAGGAGCTTTCCCGCTACGAGATGGCCGCCCATAGCATGAAGGGGCTGGGGGGCGAGGCACTGGAGGAAAAAGTGGCCCAGGCCCGGGCCTGCCTGCAGGCCGGTGAGCTGCCCGATCTGAGCGAGGTGCACGCGCTTTTGGGCCAGCTGCGTCGGGCCCAGGAAACGTTACGCGGCGAGCTGCAAACCCGCATAAAAGCCCTGCTCGAGGCCTACCATACCCACAAGAGCGTGGGGGGCGAGACCGCCATGCGCATCAAGCCACTGTGCGACTTCCTCTCCTCGGCGGCCCAGCGCCTGCCCCGCCTGGGGGTCAGCAGCCTGCTGGAGGTGCGCCACGCTCTGGAGGAGGCCGAGCGCCTGGAGACCCAGCTCGCCCAGGAGTACGCTGCGGCCCAGAGCCTGATGCAAGAGCTCAAAGAGGCCGATATCGAGTCCCTCCTAGGCGTTTTTGCTGCCCCGGCCCAGCCTGTCGCGGAGCAAACGGCACCTACCGCGCACGAGCTGCTGGCCTCATTCCAGATGCGTGGAGTGGGGGCGGTAGCCTTGCTCGAGGCCGGCCAAGTGGTGGCGGGAAGCCTGCCCTTCGCTGCAAGTAGCGCTCAGGTGGTTTTCGACGACCTGCTCAACCTGGCCCAGGAACTCAATGCTGAGCCGGCCCAGCTCGCGGTCATTTCGCTGCCGCAGTGGGTGCTGCTCTTGGTTCCCTTGAAGCGAAAGGGGCTGGTGATCCTAGCGGAAAAGGCTTTGCTTTCCCGTCTTCTGGTTCTTATCGAACGTCAGCGCGAGGGCTTGCTGTCGTTGTAGCTAGCCCCCGCTGCCGTGCACGTACTGCAACTCGTAGAGCCGGGTGTAGTAACCGCCTTTGGCCAGGAGTTCCGGGTGGGTGCCTTCTTCGATCAGGCGCCCCTTGCGGAAGACCAGAATTCGGTCCACGTGGCGGATGGTGGAAAGGCGGTGGGCGATGATCAGAGAGGTACGGCCCTGCATGACCCGCTCGAGCGCAGCCTGCATTTTCTGCTCGGTTTCAGCATCCACGTTAGCGGTCGCCTCATCCAAAATGAGCAGAATATCGGGGTTATGTAGGATGGCCCGGGCCAGGGCCAAAAGCTGCTTCTGCCCGGTAGAAAGCCCCCCGCCCCGCTCGTGCAGCACGGTCTGGTAGCCCTGGGGTAGCCGCAGGATGAACTCGTGGGCCCCCACAAAAGCGCAGACCTCCTGAATGCGGGCCAAGGGGAGGCTATCGTCTCCTAAGCGTAGGTTGGACTCGATGGTGCCACTGAAGAGAAATGGATCCTGCAGCACGATGCCGATGGCCCGTCGCAGGTCGCGCTGGGCGTACTCCCGCACATCCCGGCCATCTATCCTGACTGCCCCCCGCTGCACATCGTAGAAGCGGGCAATCAGGCTAATCACACTGGTTTTGCCCGCCCCCGTGGCCCCTACCAAGGCCACCTTTTCTCCAGGCCGTACCCGGAAACTCACCCCCTTTAGCACCCAGTCCCACTCGTCTGGGGTGGAGGGGGCGGTTTCAACGTGGCCATTGGGTTTAGCCTCCCCCCGCTTTCCGTAGGCAAACCATACGTCTTCGAAGTCGATCTGCCCCTTAAAGCGTTCGACCCGTAGGGCCCCGGGTTTGTCAGCCACCTCCTCTGGGGTATCGAGCAGGCTGAAAATCCGTTCTGCTGAGGCCATGGCCCCCTGGAAGATGTTGAACTTTTCCGAAAGGTCTTGTAAGGGCTGGAAGAGCTGGCGTACGTAATCGGTAAAGGCCACCAGCAGGCCAAGGGTGATGGTCTGTTGAATGACCTGTCCTCCCCCATACCATAGAAGCAGGGCCACCGTTACCTCGCCCATGAAGCCTACCAGGGGGAAAAACAGGGCGAACCATTTGATAATCTCCACCCAGGCTTTGCGCAAGTCACTGGAGAGCCACTCGAACTGGCGGGTGTTTTGGGTCTCGCGATTGAAGAGCTGGGTGGTCTGAACCCCAGCCAGGTTTTCCTGCAGCGAGGCGTTGACCCGGGCCAGGCGCAAGCGCATCTCGCGGTAGGCATGGCGCATCCCGCCCCGAATCCAGGTGGTTGCGGCTAGGAAGACCGGCATGATGGCAAAGGAGACCAGCGCCAGCCGCCAATCCAGGGCCAGCATAAAGCCCATCAGGCCAAACATTAGGGCGAAGTCGGCGATAAGCCCTACTAGGCCACCCGTGATGAACTGGTTGATGGCGTCCACATCCGAGGTGACCCGGGTCATCAGCCGGCCCACCGGATTGCGGTCGAAGTAGCCCAGGTGCAGCCGCTGTAGCTTGGCGAAAATTTCTGAGCGCAGGTCGTAGAGGATGTGCTGGCCCACCCAGTTGATCAGATAGACCTGGGCGTAATTGGCGATGAAATCCACCACCCGCACGGCAAAGAACAGCGCGCAGATGAGCAAAAGGGTCTCGTAGCGCTGGGCTAAGGGCAGTACCTCGCGCGGGACAATAGCGTGGTCGATGGCGTACTTGAGGAATAGGGGAGTGGAGGCTGCGGTCAGGGTGCTGACCAGAAGGGCCAGCAGGGCCAGCCCCACCTGCTTCCAGTAGGGGCGCACATAGCGCAGAATGCGCCGGGCCAGCTTTATATCGAAACTCTTTTTAAAGGCTTCCTCTTCGTGCATAGCTCACCGTTAAAGGCATTGTTTGGGCCAGGAGGTTAGTCCACCTCGGCTTGCAGGCGTTGGATGCGGTCGAGTTCAGCGTAGATACCTCCCTGGGCCAGCAGCATCTCGTGGGTGCCTTCTTCAACGATCCGGCCATGCTCCAACACCACGATCCAGTCGGCGTACTGCAAAGTAGAGGTGCGGTGGCCAATCAAGAGGGTGGTCTGTTGGCCCAGCACACTTTTTAGGCCAGAGAGGATGCGTGATTCGGTTTCCGTGTCGACCGCGCTCATGGCGTCGTCGAGGATCAAAATTTTGGGCTGCCGGGCTAGGGCCCGGGCCAAAGCGGTGCGCTGGCGCTGCCCGCCTGAAAGGGTCACACCACGCTCACCCAGCGAGGTATCGTAGCCCTTGGGAAAACCCACAATGTCGTCGTGTACCCCGGCCAGCCGGGCGGCCCACTGGGCCCGCTCGAGGTCCACCTGGGGCAGGCCAAAACAGATGTTCTCGGCCAGGGTATCGGAGAAAAGGAAGGGTTCTTGCGGCACCATGCCAATCTGGCTTCGCAGGGTGGACAAAGGCAGTTCGCGCACGTCGTAGCCTCCTACCCGCACCCGGCCCTGGGTGGGCTCGAGCAAGCGGGGTATCAGGCTTACTAGGAGGGTCTTGCCGCTGCCGGTGCGCCCGGTGATACCTAAGGTGGTGCCCTCAGGGATGGTCAGGGTGATGCCGTCTAGCACCTTGCGCCCGCCCAGCTCGAGATGCACGTCTTCGAACTGGATTTCCCCACGCAGGCTTTCGGGCTCGATAAGCTTTGGGGCTATGGGGTCTTGGATGCGGGCCGGCTGCTGCCAAAACTCTTCCAACCGCCGGTAGCTGGTGGAACCCCGCTGAAAGAGGGTCAGGGTCCAGCCCAGGCCGATGATGGGCCAACCCAGCATCATCAGGTAGGCGTTGAACTGCACGAACTGCCCTGCGGTGAGCTCGCCCCGGATAGCCATCCCCCCACCCAGCCAAAGCACAATCAAAGCCGCCCCACCCATCAAAAGCCCCATCAGGGCCCGCACCGGGCCATCCACCCGGGCCAAGGCCAGGCTTTTGGTAATGTAGTCCCGATTGAGGGCTTGGAAGGCCTGTAGCTCCCGTTCCTCCAGGGCAAATCCCTTGACCACACGGATGCCCGAAAAGTTTTCCTGGGCCCGGGTGGAGATGCGGTCAAAGGCCTCCTGGCTTTCGCGGTAGCGTTGGTCAATGAGCCTCAGGACGTAGTACATCACGATAAAAATCAGCGGGAAAACCAGGGACAAAGCCATAGCCAGCGGCACGCTGACCAGATACATGGCCACGATGGCGAAGATCACGAACATCCACAGGCGGCTGCCCATATTGATACCTGCGCCCAGCATCTCCCGCACCGCGCCTAGGTCGGTGGTGAACTTGTTCATCAGGTCGCCGATGCGGTTCTGGCTGTAGAAGTAGGCATCGAGGGAGAGAGCCTTTTTGAACAGATCCATGCGCAGGTCGTGTTCGATGTGGCGGCTGGCTACTACCAGAAGCTGGCGGTTGGCCCAGGAAAAGAAGGCTGCGGCTACCGCCGCCCCTAGAAGCGCCCAGACCCAGACCAAGTACGCTTCGCTCGTCCGGATGGCGTCGATGGCGTGGCGCAGAAAGTAGGGTGAGAGGGAAGCCATGCCCACCGAGGCGATGCCTGCCAGCATGCCCCAGAGGTACTGAGCCTGATAGCGGCGCAGGTAGGGCATTAGGGCTCTGAGGGGGCCGAAAACTGACCGGTCAGTTCTGTTGGGGGGCGACGTCTGCAAAGCCGGTTGCACCTCCATACTCTATATCCTTCCCGGGCGCTAGAAGGGTGTGCTTTGGCCTATTTTAGCCCAGGGCTGCGGCAACACTCTCCCACGGCTCTTCCAGGCCCACCACCTGAAAGGGCTTGGGAGGGGGTGATCTGCGTAGCAGTTTGCGCAGGGGTCGAGGGAGGGGGAGGTAGGCCGGGTCGTGCACGTAGATCAGCCCCTCGATGCGGCCCATCCGCGAGAGGTAGCGGTGCATCCCAGCGGCCTCGAGGTCGGTGGGGAGTTCGAGTTCCAAGCCGAGCTTCTGGCCCTCCTGCCGCAGCTCAGCCGGGGGTTTGTCGGCCAGGAAAAGATTCAGCCCTCGTGCGCTCAAGGCAGTGCGCAGCCCCTCGAGCCAATGGGTATCCTCGGCCAGCATGGGCTGGGCTACCAGCCCGATAAGGCGCGTTCCGGGCTGTTTGGGGGGCTTGAAGGGGGTCTCGAGCAGCCGTTTGGTGCGCTCCAATGCCCGACGGGCCAGCATGGGGTTACGGGTGAGGGTTTGTCCAATTTCCGCCGCCAGGCCCACTAGGTCGGGGGAAAGCTCGGCGGGAACCACCAGTGCCGGGGGCAGCCCCGGCACCAGGCGCTCGAGGGTGGCTGCTAGGTCAACCATCCAGGGGGAAGGGCTGCCCCGCTGGGGCTCCACCCCAAGCTGAACATCCGGCAGCAGCAGATAGTCCACTCCCTGGTTTTTCAGACTGTAGACCTGCTGCAAAACCCGCCGGATGGGTAAGGGCAGGGACAGCCGGACCTCCACTTCTGTTGGGTGGACCACCTCGACCTCCAGCGCTTGCAGGTAAGGTTCCCAGAAGGGGCGGTAGCGGCGGCTTAGCCAGGTATCCAACAGACCAACGCGCACCGGAATATCCTAAACGGGCCAGGGTTTCTGGGCAACGTACCTGCTCGTGGGATGTTTTGACGGGAACCCATAAGAGGGGATGTTTTTTACACCGTGGACTTGCGGTTGACGCTTTGGGGGGTGCTTCGTATACTGCTTCAAATCTTCGCATAAGTTTGCGAGGATTTTTCCCCCTACACCGAAGCGCTCTTTTTTGGAGGTCGAGTAGATGAAGTTCAGTGAGGCCTATTCTGGTATACCAAATGGACGCGACGCTTGCGGCATTATCGCCATCGTCGAAAAGAGCGCACGCCCCAGCCATGCCAATGTGCAGCGCACCATCGAAAGCCTCTACAAGATGGCCCACCGGGCTGGCTTGATCCGGGGAGAAGGCGATGGTACCGGGATTCAGACCGACCTCCCCCGCGAGCTATGGGCGGGCTACCTCTACGAGGCGGGTTTGGACAGCAACCTGGCCCAGAACCCGCGCTTTTTTGTAGGGCACTTGTTCGTTCCTAAAAGCGAGAGCGCACGGGTGCAGGAGCTATTTGACCTGTTCCGTGTGGAGGGTTCCAAGCGGGGGATTAAACTGCTTTTAGAGCGCAAGGGGGAGACCAACAGCAGCGTGCTCGGGCCGGTGGGGCGGCGTACCGAGCCGCTGTTTTACCAGGTGGCCGGGCTTTCTACCGATGGCGATGGGCCCTTGTGGGAGCTGGGCCTTCTGCTCGAGCAGCGCTTTCCCGTGCACGTGGTCTCGCTTTCCACCGCTACGGTGGTCTACAAGGTGCGGGGCTCGGCGGAGATTCTCAAGCGCTACTTCCCCGAGCTTTCCCGGGCGGAGTACAAGTCCACCATCACCTTAGGCCACAACCGCTACTCCACCAACACCATGTCCACCTTCGAGGCGGTGCAGCCTTTTGGTCTGTTGGGCCACAACGGCGAGATCAACACCATCGAGCGCTTGCGCCGCGAGGGCCGCTTCCTGAACATCCCCCTCACCGGCGGTTCCGACTCACAGGACTTAAACCGCATTTTAGAGGGCTTGCTCTACCGCTTTGGCCTTTCCTTGCCCGAGGCCATGGATTTGGTCTTCCCACCCATCCTAGGGGAGATTAAAAACTACTCCCCCGCCCTGCAGGACTTGTACATGAACCTGCGCCAGCGCTTTGGCCCCCTGGCCCAGGGGCCGGCGGCGCTGGTGACCCGTCACCGGGAAGAAGCCGTCTTCGCTACCGACGCCATGGGCCTACGCCCGTTGTGGTTTGTTGAGACCGACTCGGAGTATGTCTTCAGCTCGGAGCGGGGGGTGTTTACCGTAGAGGAGTTTGTCTCTGAACCCCGCCCCTTTGCCCCAGGCGAAAAGATGTACCTGCGCCTGACCCCTGAAGGGGCCCGGCTGTTTACCTTCGACCGGCACCAGCGGCAAGTGCTCGAGCGCATCCTGCCCAAAAGCCATAGCCTCGAGGGCTACCGGGCCCACCTGGCCGGGCCTCGCTACACCTCGCCGCCACCCCTGGCTGGCGGCAGCGAGGCTCAGGTGGAGGACAAACCGGCGCCTCCCTCGCTGAACCTAGAGCGGGCCTATGGTTGGGATCGCTGGGACAACGGCTACCTCGAGGCCCTGGCCGAGACGGGCAACGAGCCCATCGGCTCGCTGGGGTACGATGGGCCCATCGCGGCCCTCAACCCCGAGAAGCCCAACCTCTCGGAGTTCTTCAAGGAGACCGTGGCGGTGGTGACCAACCCGGCCATCGACCGCGAGCGCGAAATTGAGCACTTTTCCACCCGTAGCATCCTGGGCCGCCGCCCGCTGCCCGATGGGCGGGGAGCAGGCCATGTGGAAGAGCTGGTGGTGCCCCTATTGCTGGAGGAGACCGCCCCCAGCATCCCCGCCATTGCCCAGGGCCAGGGCACCCTGACCTACGAGGAGGCCTTGCGCCGCTTCAGGCATGCCCTGCTGCCCTTGCAGTTCTCTGTAGAGGAGGGGATTGCCGCAGGCCTCAAGCGCTTGCAGGAAGCGGCGGTGGAGGCGGTGCGGGAGGGAGCCGAGTTGCTGGTACTCTCCGACCGGGGCGCTTTTGAAGGGGGGGTCTGGCTGGACGTGTATCTGGCCTTAGCCGCAGTGGGCCGGGTTTTGGAGGAGGCCCGCGACGAGGAGGGCCTCTCGCTGCGCCGGCGCACCTCCATCCTGGTGCACTCGGGGGGGGTGCGCAACCTGCACGACCTGGCGGTCTGCCTGGGCCTGGGGGCCGATGCGGTCGCGCCTTGGCTCATGCAGCACAAGGCCCAGGCCAAAAACGGTATGCTAGGGCTGCAACACCTGCTCGAGGGCTTGAAAAAGGGCCTAGAGAAGGTCATCTCTACCATGGGCATCCACGAGGTGCGCGGCTACGGGCGCATCTTCAGCGCGATTGGCCTCAAGCCTGATCTGGCTGGGTACTTCGGCATCCGCAACTTCCTGGGCTCGGAGAAGGCCGGCTACGGCCTGCTGGAACTCGAGCGCACCCTCTTGGAACGGCTCAATCTGCTCAATGCGGAGAAAGTCCCGCCGGCCAAGGATTTCCGCTTCAACTCCCGCATCTTCAAGGCGGCTTTGGAGGTCGCTACGGGCGAGTCGCCCTACGAGCACTTCCAGGCCAAGGTGCGCAGCCTCGAGCACGAGTCGCCGGTGGCCGCGCGCCAGCTTCTGGGCATCCGCTTTGCCGAAAAATCCCCGGTCAACCCCGAGGAGGTTGACCTGAGCGTGGGTGGACACTCTCTGCCGTTTGTGATTACCGCCATGAGCTTTGGCTCACAGGGCGAGACCAGCTTCCGCGCCTACGTGGAGGCGGTCAAGAAGCTCAACATGGTCTGCATCAACGGCGAAGGGGGCGAGATTCCCGACATGCTGGGTAAGTACACCCACTGGCGGGGCCAGCAGGTGGCTTCGGGCCGCTTCGGGGCCCACGCCTACATGCTCAACTCGGCCAGCTTCATCGAGATCAAGATCGGCCAGGGGGCCAAGCCGGGGGAGGGTGGGCACCTACCGGGCAAAAAGGTCACCGCCAAAGTGGCCGCGGCCCGTAACGCGGTGCCAGGGGTGGATCTGATCTCCCCCTCTAACAACCACGACCTCTACTCTATCGAGGACCTGGCCCAGCTCATCGAGGAGCTCAAGACCGTCAACCCCAAGGCCAAGGTCTCGGTCAAGGTGCCGGTCATCCCAGGCATCGGCACCATCGCGGTGGGTATCGCTAAGGCCGGAGCGGATGTGATCGCCCTCTCGGGGTTTGAGGGGGGGACCGGGGCAGCCCGCTGGCATGCGCTCAAATACGCTGGCTTGCCAGTGGAGATTGGAGTGCGCCGGGCCCACCGGGCTTTGGTACGGGCGGGTCTGCGCGATAGGGTCGAACTCTGGGCTGATGGAGGTCTCAAGACCGCCTACGACGTTTTGCGCATGGTGCTTTTGGGGGCCGACCGGGTGGGTATGGCCACCATGGCCATGGTAGCCATCGGCTGCACCATCTGCCGACAGTGCCAGATGGATACCTGCCACGTGGGCATCGCCACCCAGATCGAGACCCTAGAGCAGGCCCAGGCCCACGGCCTAAAGCGCTTTGTGCCGCAGGAGCTGGATCGGGCGGTGGAGCAGCTGGTGACCTTTTTCGCGGCCAAAGGCGATGAGCTACGCCGGCTGGTGGCGGCTTTGGGCGAGACCAGCCTGCGCAACCTGGTGGGCCGCAGTGACCTCTTGGTGCAGGAAGGGCACCCGCAGGAGCTGGACCTGGGCTACTTCTTCGAGCCGGTGGCGGCTCCCGACTGGCTAGGCGAGCGTTCGGCCCATGTGCTGCGCAAACCCCTGAACCAGCTCACCCGTTCCATTACCGAGGTGGTCAGCGGGGCCTATGCCGAGGGCGGGCGGGAGCTAGTCTTCCAAGAAGGGCCGGTAGGCTCCACCGACCGCGCCTTGGGGACCCACCTGGCCGGCGAGATTGCCCGCCGCCGCCTCTACGGCAAGGGCTGGGAGGCCAAGGTGGAGCTGCGCTTCGATGCTGGTAGTGTGGCGGGCAACGGCATTGCCGCGTTCAACGTGGAGGGCCTCGAGGTGGTGGTGGAGGGGGGCGCCCAGGATGGGGTAGCCAAGGGGGCCTATGGGGGCCGGGTGGCCATTCTGAAAGGGCGCAACCCCCTCGGCCAGTACGTGGATGGCTCGGTGGGCAAGTCCTTCGCCTACGGGGCCATCGGGGGCCTCTTGATCGTGGAAGGGCAGGCCGATAGCCGCTTTTGCATCCGTCTGTCTGGGGCCGATGTGGTATTGGGGGGCGAGCCAGACCGTCCGGTGCAAGACGAGCTGGGCAACATTGCTGCCCGGGCCCAGGCCAAGGGCTTTGCCTTCGAGTACATGACCCGGGGCCGGGCAGTGGTGCTGGGTGATCCCGGCCCTTGGATTTGTTCGGGCATGACCGGTGGGCGGGTTTATTTGCGCTACTGGCCAGAGATGGGCCTGACCGAAGAGGCCATGCACCGTCGCCTAGCCAAAGGGGCCAAGGTGAGCGTACAGAAGCTCGATGAACGGGGGATCGCCGACGTGCGCGAGCTGATGAGCGCCTACCTCGACGCCTTGCGGGCTGCGAAGCGGGAGGAGAAGGCTGAACGCCTGATGAAGCTGCTGCTCGACCCGGCCACCCATTTCCGCATGGTGCTGCCCACCAACCAGCAAGTGGCCCAGGAAGTGAGCACGGAGTAAGGCCAGTAATGCCAGACCGAACCGGTGTCTTTGGCGCTCTCTTCTGAGTGAGGTGGCACTGTCTTGGTCATCCCTCTGACCGAGCGGTATCCTCGTTTGCTGGATCGCTGAGAGGCTTGTCTGTTGAAGGGTTGGGGCCATCTGGTACGATTGTCCCGATGAATCCAGGAGCGCTGCTGGATACCCTCAAACGACGCACCGGCTTTACCGAGGCCCATGCGGAGGTGCTGGTGGGGCTGGGCGGGTACATGGTTCCCCTAGCCTCGGAGGTGGCCTTGGCCTTTTACGATTACCTAGGCCGGGATGCGGAGATGCGCGAGATACTCTGGGGGGTTCCAGGGCGGGTAGAGCGGCTGTATGGCAGTTTCGCCGCCTGGTATCGGGAGCTTTTTTCCGGTGTGTACGATGCAGACTATGCCCACCGTCGCTACCGGATTGGCCTAATCCACGCCCGCGTTGGGGTGACCCCCAGCCACATGGTGCCGGCCATGGGTATTGTGCAGGAACTCTCCCTTGAGCACATGCGCACCGCTTTGCGCTCGGCAGAGGTTTTCCCGGCGGTGGAGGCTTTCGAGAAGATTATCGCCATCGAGATTGCCCTTATCGAAGAGAGCTATCTGGCGGCCCTCGAGGCTGGCTTCAAGTTAGGCATGGCGACCAGCAGCCGGGAGGCGTTGTCGCGCGGGGCTGGCATGCTGCTGCAAGAGGCCCAGGCCTGATGGCCCAACCCTAGCTAAATAATCGCCCACGGTAAAAATCCCATGATTGCGGCTATTTTGTTCGACCTAGACGAGACCCTTATCCTCGACCACCTGGTCTCGTTGCACGCTTGGCAAAACTGCGCTTTGTATGCGGCTTCCCGCTATAGCCTGGACATGGCCCGTTTAGTGCACTCTGCTGAACAGGCCGCGCAGCGGCTGTGGCAGAGCGGGCCGGTTTTTGAATACACCCAGCGCATCGGCCACAGCGCCGGGGAGGGGCTGTGGGCCCGCTACACGGTGCAGACCCATCCTGCCCTGAAGACCCTATGTACCTGGGCCCCTTCCTTTCGGGTGGCGGTCTGGGCCGAGGCCCTGGCCGACCAAGGCATCCACGACCCGGATTTGTGCCAGGAACTGGCCCAGCGCTACTTCCACCAGCGCCGCCTCTACCCCCGCTACCCCGAGGTGGATGCCCTGCTGCGGGCCTTGGCCGGTTACCGGCTGGGCATTGTGACCAACGGGGTGCCAGATTTGCAGCGGGAGAAGCTCGAGGGCTTTGGCTTGCTGGGCCGCTTCGCCGCGGTGGCCATCTCGGGTGATTTGGACATCGGCAAGCCCCAGCCCGGCATCTTCGAGCAGGTTTGCCAGGAACTGGGGGTGGCGCCTTCGGCCTGCGTGATGGTGGGCGACAACCCCGAGCGGGATGTGGCCGGGGCGCTGGCAGTGGGCATGCGCTCGGTCTGGGTGGATCGGGGCTTCAAGCCCAAAGACCCGCGCTACCCCGCTGACCTCGAGGTGTCTAACCTGCTAGAGATACTACCCTGGCTTGAGACTTTGAGTTGATGACGGTCAAACCGCATTTTGCCCTTGCTGTAGCCTCTGGGCTTCGGGCGTTGAAGCCGGGATTTTTAGCGCAGAGCCTTCAGAGCCAGCTTGATGAGTTCCTGGGTGCTGGCCCCTGGGTTTTTCTGGGCTATTTCGGCCACTACGCTTCGCACCTGGCTCTCGCGGAAGCCTAGGGTGACTAGGGCCAGCTCGGCCTCCTCGGTCTGGGGGGTGTGTACCAGGCTGCCGCCCTCCCCCAGCAGGTGGGCAGGCACCTTGCCGCGCAGCTCGAGGGCCAGGCGCTCGGCCAGTTTTTTGCCAACCCCCGGGGCCGCGGTAAGCAGGCGCAGGTCGCCCTCGGCCAGGGCCCGGGCCAGCAGGGCCGGGGTCTGGGAGGAGAGCAGGTTGAGGGCTACCCGAGGCCCCACCCCCGAGACCGAGAGCAAAAGCTCGAAAAGCTCGAGGCTTCTGGTCTCGGCAAAGCCGTAGAGCGATAGGTCGTCTTCGCGCACGATGAGCTTGGTGTGCAAGGTAGCTTCCTGCCCCTCCTTTAGGCTGGCCAGGGTGGGGGCTGGGCAGTAGACCTCGAGGCCCACCCCGCCTATCCCCAGCACCACGCTGTGGGGGGTTTTCTGCACCACGGTGCCCTTGAGGTAGCGAACCACGCCTACCTTCCGCTGTAGCGAGGGGGGCGCTTCTCGTAGAAGGCCTGTACCCCTTCCTGGTGGTCCTCGGTGCGCCCGGCTACCTCCTGCAACAGGGCCTCGTACTCCAGCATCTCCTCCAGGGTGGCCTGGGCGCTGTAGCGTAGGGCCCGCTTGATTAGGCCGTAGGTTTTGGTGGGTCCCTGGGCCAGCTCGCTGGCCAGCCGGCTCAGCTCCTCCTCGAAGGCTGCGCTGGGCACCACCCGGTTGACCAGGCCTAGGCTAAGGGCTTCCTGGGCCTCAATCCGGCGGGAGAGCACCGCCAGTTCAAAGGCCCGGGCATACCCCACCAGGCGGGGTAGGTGGTAGTTCATGCCAGCATCAGGGATAAGGCCGATGCGGCTAAAGCCCGTGGTGAGCACAGCGTCCTCGCTGGCGATGCGCAGGTCACAGGCTAAGGCCAGCGAGAGGCCAGCCCCCGCAGCCGCCCCATGAATGGCGGCGATGATGGGTTTTTCCAGCCCCACCATGTTCTCCACCACCGCCTGGTAGTGGCGCAGGTGGCCTTTGTAGGAGAGGGTTTTGCCTTCAAACTCCCGCAGGTCCTGCCCCGAAGAGAAGCCCCGCCCAGCCCCCCGCAGAACCACCACCCGGACCTCGGGCTGGGTGGCTTCTTTGGCCAGGGCCTGGGCTAACTCCCTTAACATCTCGCTGGTCAGGGCGTTGATGGTCTCGGGGCGGTTGAGGGTCAGGGTCAGGATGGGGCCTTGGGTCTGGCGAAGCAGTACGCTCATGGGATACCTCCTGGGTTTACCGGCCTTTCCACACCGGCTTGCGCTTCTCTACGAAGGCGGTGGTGCCCTCCTGCTTATCCTCGCTGCCAAAAGCGATCAAAAAGTTGCTGCGCTCGAGGCCCAGCCCATGCTCCAGGCTCAGGTCCTGAGCGCGGTGGATGGCGTCTTTGGCCAGGCGGGCTGCCAGGGGGGCCCGCTCGGCGATGCGTTGGGCTAGCTCGAGGGCCTCTTCAAGGTAGAGCTCCACCGGCACCACCTTGTTGACCAGTCCGTGCCGCAAGGCCTCCCAGGCCGAGAGCACCCGGCCTGCTAGAATCACCTCCATAGCCAGGTATTTGCCCACCTGCCGGGTCAGGCGCTGGGTGCCCCCCCCACCGGGGATGAGGCCCAGGTTGATCTCCGGCTGGGCAAAGCGGGCGGTATCGGAGGCCACGATCAGGTCGCACAGCATGGCTAGCTCGCACCCACCCCCATAAGCGTAGCCCGAAACCGCCGCAATCAGGGGTTTGCGCACCTTGCGCAAAACCTCGTACTGGTCGGCCCGCAGGCCCCGCATCAGCTCGGGTAGGGTGGTCTGTTGGAACTCTACGATGTCGGCCCCAGCCGCAAAGGCCCGCTCGTTGCCGGTGATGACCATGGCCCCAATCTCTTCGACCTGTTCAAAGGTAGCGATAGCCGCGGCCAGCTCGCGCAGGGTGGCGCTGTTGAGGGCGTTGAGCTGCTTGGGCCGATTAAGCCGGACCAGTCCCACCTTTCCTACGGTTTCCACCAGAATGTTTTCGTACATACTTGGGCTTATCCTAACAAGAGCGAGGCTTTGAGGGACAACCCCGCCGCGAGGGCGTGGGTTTTCGCTTTGACCAACGGCCTGTGAAGATGTTAGCATGCTGTGCTAGTTATGGCCCTGATTGTGCAGAAATACGGCGGAACCAGCGTGGGCGACCTCGAGCGCATCCACAAGGTGGCCCAGCGCATCCAACACTACCGCGAAAAGGGGCACCGGCTAGCGGTGGTGGTCTCGGCCATGGGGCGCATGACCGACGAACTCATCGCCCTGGCCAGGCGGGTCAACCGGCGCCCCCCCCAGCGCGAACTGGATATGCTCACCACCGTTGGCGAGCAGCAATCGGTGGCCCTGCTCTCCATGCAGCTCCACGCCATGGGCATTCCCGCCCGGGGCTTCACCCAGCACCAGATCGGCATCACCACCGATGGGCGCTACGGGGATGCCCGCATCCTGCGGGTGGAGCCTACCCTAATCCAACGCGCCCTCGAGCAGGGCGAGGTGGCGGTGGTGGCGGGTTTTATGGGCACCACCCCCGAAGGCGAGCTGACCACCTTGGGCCGGGGTGGCTCCGATACCACCGCGGTGGCCTTGGCCGCCGCTTTGGGGGCCCAGGAGTGCGAGATTTTCACCGATACCGAAGGGGTCTACACCACCGATCCCCACACCATCCCCGAGGCCCAGAAGCTCTCCCGCATTGGCTACGACCAGATGCTCGAGATGGCCGCCTTGGGGGCCCGGGTGCTACACCCTCGCTCGGTGTACTACGGCAAGCGCTATGGTGTGCGCATCCATGTGCGCAGCAGCTTTTCCTATAACCCTGGCACGATTGTTACGGAGGATGGCATGGAACTAGATCGCCCGGTGACGGGGGTGGCCCTCGACGACGAGATCGCCCAGATTGGCCTGGTGGGGATTCCCGACCGGCCCGGTATCGCCGCCCAGGTTTTCGAGGCCCTGGGGCGTAAAGGGGTAGCGGTGGACATGATTATCCAGGGGGTGCCGGGCCACGAGGCCAGCCGCACCCAGATGGCCTTTACCGTCAACCAGGATTTCGCCGAAGAGGCCATGGAGGCCCTCGAGCCGGTCTTGGCCGAGATAGGGGGCGAGGCCCGTTTGCGCCGCGATGTTTGCAAGATTTCCATCGTGGGGGTGGCCCTGGCCTCCACCCCGGGGATTCCCGCCCGGATGTTCCAGGCGCTTTCCAGCGTGGGGGCCAACATCGAGATGATCGCTACCAGCGAGGTGCGTATCTCCGCCATTATTCCTTCCCAGTTTGCCGAGGCTGCTTTACGCGCGGTGCACAGCGCTTTTGAGCTGGACAAGCCCATAGCAGCTTCCGCCTAGGGCCATGAGCCAGGGATACGCCGGTAAGCAGTACCTTTCCTGGCAGGAGATCACCAGCCTGGTTTCCAGACTGCTGAGCCAATTCAATCCTAACGACTTCGACTGCATCCTGGCGGTGACCCGGGGTGGCATGATTCCGGCCTGCTTGGTTTCCGAGGCCACCGACCAGCGCAACATCCTCACCGCTGCGGTGATGTTCTATACCGATGTGGGTGAGACCATCAAAGACCCGGTCTTCCTGCAGTTTCCCTCCGATAGCCTGCTGTATGGCAAGCGGGTTCTGATTGTAGACGATGTGTGGGACTCGGGCAAAACCGCCGTAGCGGTGCGGGAGCGGGTGCGCCTGGCGGGTGGGCGGCCCCGGGTGGCCGTCTTGCACTACAAGCCCCTAAAAAGCCAATTTCCCGGTGATGGGCCAGACTACTACGCAGCTGAGACGGACGCCTGGATCGTCTATCCCTGGGATCCTGCTCAGGGCTGGACCGTACCGGGGCAGGAAGCAGGTCAGGCCTAGCGAGGCTTGCCCAGGCAGGTAGGGGTTTAGGCCCTTAGCTTGAGGCAGCGGTAGAAGGGGTCAGAAAGATCTGGGGTGCGGCGCACAAAAAAGAAAGGGTGCGGGTAAGGGCACCCTTCGTGCGTTGGGGCTTTTGCCTTTACAAAAACCTTCGCAGAAAGCCCACTGCTTTAGCGGTGGGATGAATGCGAACGCGGCGCAGATGCGCCACCTGGTAGCCACGAATGCCCGAAGCCGCAAGATCTTCCAAACGTGAACAGGATGCTACAATCAGAACGTGCCCACCCTGAGCCTGACCCTCAAGCTGCCCTTCCTGGACCTCAACCGGGCCAAGGCAGCGGAGTTCGCCAGGCTCGAGGCCATCAACACCGCGCTCGCCAACCGCATCCTGGCTATGCCCAAAGCAGAACGGCGGGGCCTAACTACGGCTAGCTTCAAGGATGTGGAGCTAGGCTCGGCCTGGGTGAACCAGACCCTCCGCAACGTCCACAAGGCCAGAAACGTCAAGCGCTTCAAGCGCCTGCCGCTGGAGGTCAACAACCAGAACTGGACGCTACACCAGGTCGGGGAGACCTACTCCATCGCCTTCGGGCTCTTGCGGGGGGTCAGGAAGCGGGTTCCTCTGGCAGTCCACGGGGCCAACCAGGAGGCGGTGCTGGAGGGCATCTTGAACGGAACCCACAAGCGGGGCAGCCTCAAGCTGGTGCAGAGCCGTAAGGGGGTGTGGTACGCCTGCATCTCGGTGACCTGGGAGGTTCCCAGGCCTGCCGAGACGACCCGCTTTATTGGGGTGGATCGGGGCCAGAACCACCTGGCGGTGGCGGCGACACCGGAGGGGCGCTCGCTGTTTCTGAGCTTCCGGCGCATCCGGCACATCCGCCGTCACTACGCGGCCAAGCGGCGCAGGCTGCAGCGGGCGGGCAAGCACAGGGCGCTCAAGCGCCTGGAGCAGAAGGAGGCCCGCACCATCCGCCAGATCAACCACATCATCAGCAAAAAGCTGGTGGCCTTCGCAAAGGAGCACGGCTGCGGGATCCGGCTGGAAGACCTCAGCGGCATCCGCCAGGCCCCGCAAAGCCGCCAGGTGAAGGGGAAAGCAGAGGAGAACCGCGACTTCTGGCCCTACTACGACCTGGAGGTGAAGATTCGCTACAAGGCAGCGCTGGCCGGGATACCGGTGGAAAAGGTTCCTCCCGCCTACACTTCCAGGACGTGCTGCCGCTGCGGGGCTATTGGAAACCGCCATCGCCACAGCTTTCACTGCCAGCGCTGTGGCTACCAAGGACACGCCGACCACAACGCGGCGAGGAACATCGCCCGGTGGTTGGGGCTGTCCTGCCCGTTGAGGCTTGAGGTTTCGACGGGCGGGGTGCATGACACACCCCCAAGCTCGGTAAGCCTCGGAGGTTCCCCGAATGGGGGAGTTTCGGGGTGAGAACGAGAATCCCACGGATTTATCCGTGGGAGTGTCAATTGATCAGACCCAGTTGCAGCACGGCGTCGCGCTCCTCAGCCAGCTCTTTAGCGCTGGCGTCCATCCGTTCACGGCTGAAGGTGTTGATCTCGAGGCCCTTCACAATGGCAAAGTCGCCGTCCTTGCAGACGCAGGGGTAGCTGTAGACCAGCCCTTCGGGAATGCCGTACGAGCCGTCGGAGGCAATGGCCATGCTGACCCAGTCGCCCTCGGGGGTGCCCAGGGCCCAATTGCGCATGTGGTCGATGGCGGCATTGGCAGCGCTGGCCGCGGAGGAAGCCCCGCGGGCTTCGATGATCTCGGCCCCGCGTCGGGCCACCTTGGGGATATAGCTATTGACGTACCAGTCGTGGTCGCCTACCAGCTCATAGGCGTTTTTGCCGCCCACCTCGCAGTGGAAGAGGTCGGGGTACTGGGTGAGGGAGTGGTTGCCCCAGATGGTCATCTTTTTGATCTCACTCACCGGCACCTTGAGCCGGGCGGCGAGTTGGGAGATGGCCCGGTTGTGGTCCAGGCGGGTCATGGCGTGGAACTGGCGGGGGGAGAGGTTGGGGGCGTTTTTGTAGGCGATGAGGGCATTGGTGTTGGCAGGGTTGCCTACCACCAGTACCTTGACGCTCTTCTTGGCGTTGTCGGACAGGGCCCGGCCCTGGGCGGTGAAGATGGCCCCGTTGGCCTGGAGCAGATCGGCCCGCTCCATACCAGCTTTGCGCGGCATGGCCCCTACCAGCAAGGCATAGTCGGCATCCCCAAAGGCCAGGTTGGGGTCGTCGGTGGCCACAATGCCCGCTAAGGTGGGGAAGGCGCAGTCCTCGAGCTCCATGATGACCCCGTTGAGGGCCTTTAGGGCCGGGGTAATTTCCAGTAACTGGAGGATGATGGGTTGATCCTTGCCCAGCATCTCGCCGGCGGCGATGCGGAAGAGCAGGCTGTAGCCAATCTGACCAGCCGCACCGGTGACCGCGACACGAACAGGGGATTTCATCTTTGCCACTCCTTTCCTTGGGCCAAAGGCCCATTTCTACCGCCCACGATGATACCGTGTGACTGGCTCAGTGTCGAAGGACAAGGGTGGGGAATAGGTACACCAGGCCGCTAGACCGAAAAGCCCCTTCGGACGTAGCATGACCCACATGACGGTGAGCCGCTACTACGATGTCAAGCGCGACGAGCGGGGCAAGCGCTACCTCGAGCCCTATGTGGTGGGCTCGCTGCTGCTGGGCCTGCCCCTTTTGAACAAGGGCACTGCCTTTACCCATGAGGAGCGGCGGGCGCTGGGCCTCGAGGGCCTTCTGCCTCCCCACGTGACCACGCTAGAGGAGCAGAAGGAGCGCAACTACCGACGCTACCGCCTGATCGAAAACGACCTGGAAAAGCACATCTTTCTGCGCAATCTGCAAGACCGCAACGAGGTGCTGTTCTATGCCCTCTTCGTTGATCACATGAGCGAGATGCTGCCCATCCTCTACACCCCCACGGTGGGTGAGGCGGTCAAGCAGTTTTCCCACATTTACCGCTACCCTCGAGGGTTCACCGCCTCGACCGATAACATCCAGATCATCGAGGAGGCCCTGGCCAACGTACCCTTGAACGATGTGCGCCTGGCGGTAGCTACCGACTCTTCGGCCATTCTGGGTATTGGTGACCAGGGTTTTGGCGGCATGGCCATCTCCATTGGCAAGCTGGCCATCTACACCGCAGCCGGTGGCCTAGGCCCCGATAAGGCCCTGCCCATCGAGCTGGATGTGGGTACCAACCGTGCCGACCTGATCAACGACCCCCTCTATCTAGGGGTACGGCATCGTCGGCTAACTGGCGAGGAGTACTTTGCCTTTATGGATCGCTTTGTGGAGGCTTTTCGCCAGCGCTACCCCAATGCGGTGATGCAATGGGAGGATTTCGGCAAAGACACCGCTTTTGCTGTGCTCGAGCGCTACCGCAAGGTGCTGCCCTCCTTCAACGACGACATCCAGGGCACCGGCGCGGTCACCCTGGCGGGGGTGATGGCGGCCTGCCGCCTCAAGGGGGAGCGCCTTTCGGATCAGCGCATCCTGGTCTACGGGGCTGGGGCTGGGGGGGCTGGGGTGGCCCAGGCCATGCTGGACGGGCTGATGCGGGAAGGGCTAAGTCTGGAGGAGGCCCGCTCGAGGCTTTTCGTGCTCGACTCCAAAGGCTTGCTGCTCAAGGGCCGCCCCATGGAGGCCTACAAGGAACAATTCGCCCAAGACCCGGCCCGGATTCAGGGCTGGGCGGTGGCCGGGGAGGTGCCCAACCTCTACGAGACCGTGGTGGGCGCGGGGATTACCGTTTTGTTAGGGCTTTCCGGCCAACCGGGTTCCTTCACCCAGCCCATTGTGCAGGCCATGCTGGCCCACACTGCCCGCCCAATTGTCTTCCCTCTGTCCAACCCTACCAGTGCCTCGGAAGCCATCCCCGAGGAGGTTCTGCGCTGGACCCAGGGGCAAGCCCTGGTGGCGGCGGGCAGCCCCTTTCCTGAGGTGGAACTGGAGGGGAAGACCTACCCCATTGGCCAGGGCAACAATGCTTTCGTCTTTCCCGGGCTGGGCTTTGGTACGGTGCTGGCCAAGGCCCGGGAGGTTTCCGATGGGATGGTGCTCGAGGCGGCCTACGCGCTCTACGACTACACTAGCAGACGCCATCCTGAGCGCATCTACCCTCCTACCTCGGAGCTGCGGGAGGTGAGCCAGTACGTGGCCGCGCGGGTGATCCGCCAGGCCATGCGGGAGGGTTTAGCCCGCGAGGAGCGCCTAAGTGGGCTGGGGATGGAGGCCATCCAGGCCTATGTGGCCGAGCGTTTTTGGCAGCCGCGCTACCTGCCGTTCAGGCCCGCTCCAGGGAAACCGGGGGGGGTGTAGGTCCCGGCCACGAACTCCCCCATGCCCCTAGCCTGCACCGGCTGGCCCTGCCAGCTTCCGCTACCGGTTATGGGGCCTTCCCAGTAGGCTACCCGGGTAGAAGCGGTGAGGAGTTCCTGCTCCCGGCGCAGGGGGGCAAGGCGCAGCTCGAGCCCCTCGGCCTCGACCTGCCAGGACAGGTCGTAGCGGCGTCCACTGGGGGAGGTCCAGCTTTCCAGGGGGATCATCTTCAGGCCGGACAGCTCGCGCACCCGCCCCTGGGGGTCGGTAGCCGAGCCGGCGAGCTGAACCACCTGGCCCTTGGCGTTGCGCACCCGATAGAGCATCAGGTCGCTTCCGTCGGAGAGGTGCAGGCCGAACCAGTCCCACAAGGCCCCCAAGGTGGCCCCGCTACTGAGCTGGTCGCCCCACTGGTGGTCCATCCAGGCCTCGCCCTGCACCCCTCTGCCGGCGATATGCCCCTCCAGGCCCAGCCGGGTGAAGGAGACGTAGTACATCCGCCCGGTCTCGGCAGTGCCCGAGTAGCCCGGAGGGTGAACCACCGCCGGCTTGCGGGGGGTCAGGCGCACCTGGATGGGGTCGGCCTGGAGCAGGTAGGCGTCGCCCTGTTGCACCAGGCGCCAGTCGCCCTGGGCGATGTAAAGGGGAGGGTAGCGCACCAGGCTATCCCCCCAGGGCCGGTCGAAGCGGAAATCAAAGCGCTCCTCGAAGTGTTTGCGCCCCGCCCAGAGGTCGGTGATGGCGATGTGCGAGGCGTGGTAGGGGCCAGGGAAGAGGAGAGCGGGTCTGAAGAGGCCCCACTGCCAGTCTTGCGGGGCATAGGCCTTGAAAAAGGCCCAGTGGAAGGCCAGCCCGCTCTCGGGTAGGTAGCCCGAGACGTACCACCACTCCAAAGGCGCGTTGTGCGGCCCCCAGGCCTCAGCGCTGGGCAGGCGTGTTGGGTCTACCCCTTGTAGCCTGGGCAGGCAGCCCACTAAGGCAACCAGCAGTGCCAGCAGCCAAAGGCGCATAAAGCTAGTGTACGCGTTATCGGCTCCAGAGCGTGTGGCCCAGGCTGAAATGGGCTTGTGGTAGTGTGAAACCTTGTGACCGATACCCACTGCCACCTAGACTTTATGGCGCCGGAGGAAGTCCAGGCCGCCCTCGAGGCCGCTAAAGGCTTTCGGGCCATCCTGACCATCGGCACCAACCCTTTGCGCAACCGCCAGGCCCTGGCCCTGGCCGAGACCTACCCCCACCTCTGGGCCTCGGTGGGGCTGCACCCTACCGAGGCCCATCTGCTTTCCCCGGAGCTCGAGGCCGATCTGGCGTACCTGGCCCAGCATCCCCGGGTGCGGGCGGTGGGGGAGAGTGGCTTGGACTACTACTGGACCCCCGAGACCCGGGCGGCCCAGTACCGGGCCTTAGACTTCCAACACGCCCTGGCCCAGCGCCTGAACCGGCCCCTCGTCCTTCACGTGCGCAGCAAAGAGGGCGACCAAGCGGAACAGGAGATGGCCCAGTGGCTGCGGCACAATCGGCCTGCTCGGTTCGTGTTGCACGCTTTCGCGGGGCACCCCGGGCTGCTGGCCGCGGGGCTCGAGCTGGGGGGGTACTTCGGCTTGGCCGGGCCTTTAACCTACAAAAAGAACCAGGCCCTGCGGGAGGCGGCCCGGCAGATTCCCCTGGATCGGCTCTTGGTAGAGACCGATGCCCCCTTCCTGCCCCCTGAACCCTTCCGGGGCCGGCGCAACCACCCTGCTTTGGTGCGCTTCACCCTGGCCCGGCTGGCCGAGCTGCGCGGCTTTGGGCTGGAGGAGATGGAGCGCATCACCGACCAGAACGCCCAGGCCTGCTTTGGCTTTTAATACCCAAAAATGCGCTGGCTTGACCTAACCTGGCCAGGCCCGTAAGATGCTGGGCGGAATGTGGCGGGCCGACGACAATTCATAGTGGGGGCGAGTACCTCGACCCCCGGTACCCCCGTATCGGGGGTTTTTGCTTAGCCCGCACGAGGAGCGCGCATGTCCAGAACCTTTGCCAGCCAAGTTGCTCAGCATGTCGGCCAGACCGTAACCCTGGAAGGCTTCCTGCACTGGAAGCGCGACCTGGGGGGGATTCAATTTCTGCTGCTGCGCGACAGGAGCGGGATTGTCCAAGTAGTGACGGATAGGCGGTTTGCCCTGCCCTTAGCGGAGTCTTCCCTCAAGGTGGTGGGCCGGGTAGTGGCCAACCCCAAGGCCCCCGGTGGGTATGAGGTGCTGGCCGAAGCCATGGAGTTCTACGCCCAGGCCCTCGAGCCCACCCCCATCGAGATTCCCAAGGAGGAGTGGAAGGTCAACCCCGAGACCTTGCTGGAGTACCGCTACGTGAGCCTGCGAGGAGAGAAAGCCCGGGCCCCCCTCAAGGTACAAGCGGCCTTGGTGCGGGGTTTCCGCAGCTACCTCGACCGCCAGGGCTTCACCGAGATTTTCACCCCCAAGATCGTCTCGGCGGGGGCGGAAGGGGGCAGCAACCTCTTTGGCATCGACTATTTTGAGCACCGGGCCTACCTGGCCCAGTCCCCTCAGCTGTACAAGCAGATTATGGTGGGGGTGTTTGAGCGGGTCTATGAGGTGGCTCCGGTCTTCCGGGCCGAGCAGCACGCTACCAGCCGCCACCTGAACGAGTACCTTTCACTGGACGTGGAGATGGGCTTTATCCGTTCGGAAGAGGAGGTGATGGATCTCGAGGAGGAGCTTCTGCGGGCTATGTTGGAGGAGGCCCGCCATAGCACAGCAGCGGAGTGCCGGCTTTTGCAGGTGGAGTGGCCCAACCTAAGCGAGATGCCCCGCCTCGAGCACGCCGAGGCCCGCCGCATCCTGCGGGAGGAGCTAGGGATGCCGGTGGGGGCCGACCTCAACGAGGAGGCCGAGCGGGCCTTGGGGGCCTGGGCCAAAGAGAAATGGGGGGTAGACTTCCTCTTTGTGACCAAGTACCCCGAGTCGGCCCGGCCCTTCTACGCTTACCCTGAGGGCGATGGCTCGACCCGGGGCTTTGACCTGCTCTTCCGCGGCTTAGAGATCACCTCCGGAGGCCAGCGCATCCACCACTACGAGGTGTTGGTGGAACAGCTCAGGAAAAAGGGCCACGACCCAGCCCAGTTTGCCGGCTACCTCGAGGTCTTCAAATTTGGCATGCCCCCCCACGGCGGTTTTGCCATCGGAGCCGAGCGGTTGACCCAGAAACTCCTTGGGCTGCCCAATGTGCGCTATGCGCGGGCCTTCCCCCGTGATCGGCATCGGCTCACCCCTTAGCTAGCGCTTGAGCTTGAGTACCTTTTTGGTGATTTCCTGTTCGATGCCTAGCTCGAGGCGCATCTTCTCCAGGCGTTCCAGCAGGCCCTCGGGCGATACCCCCAAGCCTTTGGCCAGGGCGGCGATTTTCTGCTCGTCGTACAGACTGCCCAGGGTCAGGGCCATGGCCTCGCGGTACTTGGGGCCTAGCATGACCTCGATAGTCTTTATGCGTAGCTGCAGTTCGAACCACTCCAGTTTTTCTGCTTCTTTGCTCATTCTGCCTCGCCTTCAGGCGCATCCCGCGCCAAAGCGCCCTAATCCTACCAGGGTGGGGCCCGTTTTGCCCCATGTCCGCACTTTCTGTTCCTAACCGAACGAGGGTAGAATGTCCGGGTGGAACAACCCTCGCTATTTGCTGAAGACCGCCCTTCCCCTGGCCTAACCCGACCAGAGCGCATCTGGCTGGTGGATGGGCATCACCTGGCCTACCGCAGCTATTTCGCTTTTGAAAAACTCAGCACCTCTCGAGGCGAGCCTACCCAGGCTATTTATGGCTTCTTGCGTACGCTGCTTAAGCTGCTCAGGGAGGACGGTGACTGCGTACTGGTGATTTTTGATGCCGCGGCTCCTACCTTTCGCCATGACGCCTACCAGGACTATAAGGCCGGGCGAGCCCCTACCCCCGAGGACTTCTACGCCCAGCTGGCCCAGATCAAACGCCTGGTCGAGCTGATGGGCCTTACCCGCCTCGAGGTAGCGGGCTACGAGGCCGACGACGTGATCGGTACCCTGGCCAAAAAAGCTGAGCAGGAGGGGTACCCGGTGCGCATCCTCACTGGCGACCGGGATAGTTTCCAGCTCCTTTCCCCTTTGGTGCAGGTGATGCTGCCGGATGGCCGCCTGATGACCCCTGAGGCGGTGCAGGCGCGCTATGGGGTAGAGGTGGCCCAGTGGGTGGACTACCGCGCCCTGGTAGGCGATCCCTCCGACAACCTGCCTGGGGCTAAGGGCATCGGGGAGAAGACCGCGGCCAAGCTGTTGCAGGAGTGGGGCTCGCTGGAGGGATTGTATGCCCACCTCGAGGCCCTTCCTCCCAAGGTGCGTGCCTCCTTGCTGGAAAGCCGCGAGCAGGTGGCGCTTTCCCGCCGGCTTTCCCAGATCCATACCGAGGTGCCTTTAGAGATCGACTTCCGCCACTGCCACCGCCGCGAGCCCGACCGGCTGGCTTTGCGGGAGGCCTTGGAACGGCTCGAGTTCGGTTCAATTCTGCGGGAGCTGAACCTGCTGGCCGCCCCCGCCCCGGTCCAGGAGGCGGCCTGGCCCCCCCCAGCGGAGGCCTTTTTGGGCTTCACCTTTGACCGGGCCCAACCCATGTGGGCCCAGTGGTTGGGCTTGGCGGCTTGCACTGGCGACCGGGTGTACCGCGGCCAGCCCATGCCGAGAGAGCTGCTGCGCTTTCCTGAACTGCGCGGCATCCAGGCTAAGGATCTCTCGGTACTGGCGCTGCGCGAGGGGGTCTGGGTGCCTCCCGGCGACGATCCTTTGCTGCTGGCCTACCTCTACGACCCCTCCAACACCGACCCGGCCAGCACGGTGCGGCGCTACGGGGCGGGTGACTGGACCCCTGAGCCCCTCGAGCGGGCCCAGGCAGCGTACACCCTGTGGCAGACCCTGCAGGCCCGTATCCCGGAGAACCCTCATATCGAATGGCTCTACCGAGAGATGGAGAAACCCCTTTCGGCGGTGCTGGCCCGTATGGAGGCCCGGGGCATCACCCTGGATACCGCTTACCTCAACCAGCTTTCCGAAGAGCTGGGCAAGGAGATCTCCTACCTCGAGGCCCAGATTCACCGACTAGCTGGCCATCCGTTCAATGTGAACTCGCGCGACCAGCTCGAGGTGGTGCTCTACGACGAACTCAAACTTTCCGCCTCGGGCCGCAAGACGCAGAAGACCGGTAAGCGCTCCACCGCAGCCAGCGCCCTGGAGGAGCTTCTGGGCCAGCATGAGATCGTGGAGCGCATTCTGGCCTACCGCGAGCTGAGCAAGCTTAAGAGCACCTACCTAGACCCCCTGCCCCGCCTAATCCATCCCAAAACCGGTCGGCTGCACACCCGCTTTAATCAAACCGGTACCGCCACCGGGCGGCTTTCCTCCCTCGAGCCCAACCTGCAAAATATCCCTGTCCGCACCGAGATAGGCCGCCGCATCCGCAAGGCCTTCCGTGCCGCAGCCGGCATGAAACTGGTGGCCGCCGACTACTCCCAGATCGAGCTGAGGGTGCTGGCCCACCTTTCCGGCGACGAAAACCTCATCCAGGTTTTCCGCCAGGGCCGCGACATCCACACCCAGACCGCAGCCTGGATGTTTGGCCTTTCCCCCGAGCAGGTGGGCCCCGTCCAGCGCCGCGCCGCTAAAACCATCAACTTTGGCGTGCTCTACGGCATGTCGGCCCATCGCCTGTCCAACGAGCTTTCCATCCCCTACGCCGAGGCCGAAGGCTTTATCGAGCGCTACTTTGCCTCCTATCCCAAGGTGCGTACCTGGATTGAAGGGGTGCTGGCCCAGGCGCGAGAGCGGGGGTATGTGGAGACCCTGTTTGGCCGGCGGCGCTTTGTGGCCGACCTGGACTCGCGCATCCGCGCGGTGCGGGAGGCCGCCGAGCGTATGGCCTTCAACATGCCGGTGCAGGGTACCGCCGCCGATTTGATAAAGCTGGCCATGGTTCGCTTGCAGCCCGAACTTGAGCCGTTGGGGGCCCACCTGGTGCTCCAGGTGCACGACGAGCTTTTGGTGGAAGCCCCAGCGGAAAAAGCCCCTCAGGTGGCCCAGGTGATGCAGGAGGTCATGCGGGGCGTCTGGCCGCTGGTGGTACCCCTCGAGGTTGAGGTGGGTATAGGGGAGGACTGGCTAGAGGCCAAGTGAACCTGACCAGGCTTCTGTTATGCTGGGCCCTCGGAGGAGGTTTACCGTGGCCGAGCCATTCGAACTCGAGGTGCCGGAATTTGAACACCTAACCTACCAGGTGGAAGACCATATAGGCGTCGTGACCATCCGGCGGCCCCAGGCCCTCAATGCCCTCAACCAGGACGTGTTGATGGAGCTGGCCGCCGTGAGCGAGGTCATTACCCAGGACCCCCAGGTCCGGGTAGCCATCTTCACCGGGGAGGGCCGGGCTTTTGTGGCCGGGGCTGATATCACCCAGATAGCGGGCTTGGAGGATGTGTTCGCCGCGCGAGAGTTCGCCATTCTGGGTCAGTCGGTTTTCAACGAGATCGCCGCTTTGCCGGTGCCCACCATTGCCGCCCTCAATGGCTTTGCCCTGGGGGGGGGCCTCGAGCTGGCCCTGGCCTGCGACCTTCGGGTGGCCAGCCGCAAGGCCAAGTTAGGCCTGCCTGAGGTGGGCCTAGGCCTCATCCCTGGCTTCGGCGGTACCCAGCGCCTACCCCGCCTGATTGGCCGGGGTCGGGCCCTCGACCTGATCTTCACCGGGCGGCACGTGCCCGCTGAGGAAGCCCTGAGCCTGGGCCTGGTCAACCGAGTGGGCGAGGATGCTCTAGGGACGGCCAAGGAGCTGGCCGCCGTCATCCTCAAGAACGGCCCGGTGGCCCTGGCTTTGGCCAAGGAGGCGGTAGGGCGGGGGGAGAACCTGGATTTGCAAGAGGCGCTGGAGATCGAGGCCGACCTCTTCGGCTTGGCCTGCGCCACCCAGGATATGCGCGAGGGCACCCGGGCTTTCTTGGAAAAGCGCCCGGCCCAGTTCAAGGGTGAGTGAAACGCTGTTGTGTCTTTTATCACGCCCTTTTAGCCCGCTGGGCTCTACCATCGGGCTATGGAAGGTGGCCCCGCTATGAACGAGCGCACCGTCCAGGTCACCCAGCCCAAGGCCAAGCTCTACGTTGAGGCTGACCTGGCCATACGCGAAGGGCTGCAGCGCTATCCCAAGGCCCTTTCGGCCTACGAGCTGCTTTCCGCCGATCCCGAGGCCCGGGGCCACTGGGATATGGCCAACTACATTACCGTGCGCAAGCTGGGCTACAACGACCATGGTCGGGTGCATGCCCTGCTGACCGGTGCGGCTAGCGTGACCATCCTTCAGCTTCTGGTCGACCATGGGGTTCGGCCCGACATCCTGGAAAGTGGAGCGGGTGACCTCGACGACACCTTTTTAGCGGTGCTGCTTTCCACCATGCTGCACGATATCGGCAACCAGGTACACCGCACCCGCCACGAGTCTTTTAGCGTGATGCTGGCCATCCCCATCCTGGATCGCATCCTGGAGAAAATCTACCGCGACCCCGAACAGCGCACCGAGCTGCGGGCCTTTATGCTACACGCTATCTACTGCCACGACCTCGAGCCCGAGCCCCTGACCATCGAGGCGGGTATCACCGCCGTGGCCGACGGCACCGACATCACCAAGGGGCGGGGGCGCAAGGCCTTTGCCTTGGGCTCGGTGGACATCCACTCCATCAGCGCCTTAGCGGTGGACGAGGTACAGATTCTGAAGGGGGAGCAGGTACCGGTGGAGATTCGGGTCATTATGAACAACTCCGCCGGTATCTTCCAGGTGGAGGAGGTCTTGACCAAGAAGGTGCTGCGTAGCCCCATCCGCGACTATGTGACGGTGATCGCCAGCACCCACGATGGCGAGCACGACCAGCGCATCATCCGTCGAGTGCGTCTGCACGAGTCGGAGCCACGTTTCACCTTGGACTAGCCAGGGACAAACGGTTTTCTCACCTGGGCTAGGCTACACTAGCGAGGGTATGCGGCGCTTTTTCCTGCTGTTGTTCGTGGTTTTGTTGGCAGGGGTAGGCTGGTGGGCCTATCCTTTGCTCCAGCCTCTTCTGCGCTTTGGCGCTATGCCCCGTCCCCTCGAGGGTCCGCTTACGGTGCTGGTGCTGGGGGTGGCCCCGGAGTACAAGTACTACCACCAGCGCGCCCCGGAGGATTTTCGCGGCCTATCGGACGTGAATTTGCTGGTGCGCTTCGACCCCCAAGCCAGGCGAATCGCCGTGCTTTCCATTCCCCGCGATGTGTACGTGCGCATTCCCGGCTATGGCTGGTACATCCTCAACCACGCCAACAAGTTTGGCGGCCCCGAGCTCGCTAAAGAGGTCGTACGCGACCTGACCGGCCTCGAGATAGACGGGTATGTGGCTTTGAGCGTGGAGGCCATCCGCGAGGGCATCGATGCGTTGGGGGGCCTCGAGGTCTGTGTGGAAAAGCCCATGCAGTACAAAGACACCGCGGCCCGGCTGGAGATCGACCTGCAGCCCGGCTGCCAGCACCTAAACGGGGCCCAGGCCGAGGGGTTTTTGCGCTTTAGACACGATGCTTTGGGGGATATTGGCCGTATCCAGCGGCAGCAGGCCTTTTTCAACGCCCTCAAGGAGCAGCTTCTAACCCCCACCGGCCTGCTGCGCCTGCCCCAGGCCATTGCCCGGGTGGAACCCTATATCCGCACCGACCTTTCCCGCCAGCAGATGGCCAGCCTGATGGTCTTTGCCGCCCAGCAGCCCCAGTTGGTCTCGCTGCTCACCCCGGGGCGGTTTGGCCAGGGGTGGGAGGTGGACCGGACCGAACTCAGCCGGCTGCTCCAGCTCTATTTCAGCGACAGAACCGCGATGGGCCAGGCCGGTTTGGAAGATTTGCAAGGTCGGCAGGTGGTGGTGCTTTACCCTGTGGCGCAGGAACAAGCCGCTCGCGAGCTGCGCAGCAGGTTGCGCGAGCTGGGCCTGCGGGTGTTGCTGCGGGAGGTAGAGACCACACCTCCCCAGAGCGAGGTGCTCTCCAACGGGGAGGCCGGGTTGGCCCAGGCGCTGGCCGAGGCCCTGGGCCTGCCCTACAGGGTCTCGGGCGAGGCCGCCTTGTACGCCGATCTGACCGTGCGCCTGGGCACCGACCCGGTTAGTTTCCAATAAGGGCGAAAGGCCGACCGGTTACCTGGATTTCCCCCTGTTCTAGGGTCAGGTTGCCGCCCGAGCCGCTAGACCCAACCCGCACCGCCACCCGGAAGGCCCCAGCGCGGATGATGTCCAGGGCGTTTTTGTTTTCGCTATCGCTTAGGGTGAGGTTGATGTTGATCGCTTGGGTTCCCCCTACCGGTACGTTGGCGCTGCCGTTGCCTACCCCAATATCCCCGCCACTATTATCCCCCAGATTGGTATCGCTTTCCGGGGCTAGCCGCAGCTCGTAGTTGACCAGCAGGGGGGTGCTGCCGGTGTTTTGCAGTCGTGCGGCCACCCGAATCTGGCCGCGCTCGAGGAGGTCTAGCCGGGTGGGCAGGGGCACCAGCTGCCCTTCCTGGTTGGCGCCAGGGAAGAGCAGCGACCCTGAGCCAGCGGGAATGTTTAGGGTGCGCTGATCTTGTGGGACAAAGCTAAGAACGTTGATGTTGATGGTGTAGCGGGTGCCAGCGGTGCAGCCAGCCAGCAGCAGGATTAGAGCAATGAAGGCAATTCTAGGCATAGTTCACCTCAGAAGCTCAGGCCCAGGCTCAAGGCAATGCCGAAAACCGTATGGCCTACGATGGGAGCCCGGTGGGTGGTCAGCGCGGCGTCCAGGCTGAAGCCCGGGCCCACAAACCCGGCCCCTAGGCCAAAGCGCAGGCCTTCGTCAAAGCCCAACCCAGCCCGCAGGCGGGCCGGCCCCAGGCTATACTCGCCCCCAACACGGGCAAACAGGCCGCTTTCGTAACCCAGATCCCCGCCCAAGAGTAAGGTGCCCGCCTCGAGGGGAAGGGTGGTGGCCGCGTTCAGGAAAAAGGCCGGGACAAAGCCGAAGCTGCTGCGCTCACCAGGGGCGGAGGTGGGGTTGGAGCCGCCGTTCCAGCTGAGCTCAGTGCCGCTCCAGCGGGCAAACCCCAAGGCGTTGCGGATACCCAGGCCCACCGTGGTGCCCTGGACTTCCAGCGCTACCCCCAGATCGGCCCGCGCCCCGAAGCCATTGCCGTTGCCGGGATGGGTGTAGAAGAGGCTTCCCCGGAAGATGGGCGGCTGGTTGGGGTCGAACTGGCCCTGGGCATCGGTCTGGACGCCTACGCTGGGGTTGCCCTCGAGGTAGGCCAAGCCATAGAAGGCCTCTCCCCGGGCTCCCGCGTACAGTTTGGCTGGGCCTAGATCGGGAATGGGCAGGTCAGGCAGGCGGGTGGCGTAGCCAAAGCCCAGGCTGAGGCCGGCCTGGGCGCTGCTGTTTAGGCTAAGGGCATACTCGGTGTTGGGTTGAAGCTGGCCACTTCGGAGGGCCTGGCGCAGGTTGTCGTTGGGCGAGAGGGTCAGGCCAAAGCCTCCGGCGAAGAGGCCGAAATCGAGGTAGAGGTTGTTGTCTAGGGCAATAGGCAGGCGGAAAAGCGGGCCGGGGGTGAGGGCTTTGCTGGCCCCTATGCCGCGGGGGGCACCCAGGCTTAGGTCGAGGGCGATGGGGTTGCCCTGGTAGTCGGTGATCTGGAGGCCGCTGGCGTTTACGTTGATCTGAATTTCTGGGTAACCGGTGTTGGGGTTGATGAAGGCCCTGGAGGAGGCCGGATTAATGAGAAAAGCGTAGGGATGGGATACCTGGTCGTAAAAGGTCAAAAGGTCGAAGGGGTTGTTCTCATCACTAAGGCTGGCCCGATTGAGCAGTAGGGGGATGGGATTGCTTTCTGGGCGCAGCAAGCCCAGTAGCCCGATGGGCAGTTGGAAGCCCTGGTCGGCGCCATAGAGACCCGCAGGGAAGGCAGCGTACGCTGGGTTCAGGTAGGCCGCACCAGGGCCTGGCAGAACCAGACCGGCCATACCAAGGCTGCGCACACCTTGAGAGAAACCCAGTCCAACGGTTAGCGCAAGGAGTGTTGCCAAGAACAGTCGGCTCATACAGCTCCTATTTTAGACCTGGGGATTTGGCCGCTCGGTTTATATGCACGGCACCAGGCCTAGGCTCGGTGGTAAAAACAGTGGGTGAGTGCGATGGCCAAGGCATCAGCCAGATGGGTGGGCTTGGGGGTGGTCTTCAGGCCCAGGATGGCCCGCACCATGTAGGCCACCTGGCCCTTGTCGGCCTGGCCGTAGCCAACCAGGGCCTGCTTGACCTTAGGCGGGCCATAGCCGTACACCGGGATGGTCATCTGGTCGGCCACTACCAAGACCGCCCCCATGGCCCAGCCTACCTTGTAGGCCAGCTCGTTTTGTCGGTAGAAAAACTGCTCCTCCACCGCGATGGCCTGGGGCCGGTAGGTGTGGGCGGCTTGGTAGACCGCCCGGTAGAGTCTGCCTACCCGGGTTGGGGCTGGCTCGCCGTGGGTGGTTCGGACGACCTCAGCATGAAGCAGCCGGGCCTGGCGGCCTATTTGCTCTACTACCCCTAGGCCTAGGTTGGTAATACCGGGGTCAATGCCCAAGACCACCATTGGCAATTCCTTTTGGCTGGCTTTGCTTCATCCTAAAGCGCCAGAGCTAGCCTCCCGCCCACGGGCTGGCATTACGGGTTTTGCAGCGCTCGACTGGAAAGCCCTAGTTGCCCCGCTTAGGTGGATAGTCGCCGTCGCCGTAGCGGATGAAGGCGGGAATTTCAAAGTTGCTCAGATCCACGTTGCTGGCGGGGAAGTCCAGCGGCAGGCGGCCTCCTGGCTTGGCCACCACCGCGCTTTCGTTGAAGCCAGCGGCAATCAGGATAACCCGCATTTCGTCTTGGGCACGGTTATCGTAGGTGAGGCCGTACAGCACGTCCACGTCCTCCATGCCGGTGGCCTCGCGAATGATCTCCACCACGCTGCTGGCCTCCATCAGGGAGATATTTTCATCGCCTACTACGTTGACCAGAAGCTTGCGGGCCCCATCCACCGAGCGGTCGAGCAGGGGGCTTTGGATGGCCGACTGGGCCGCCTCGGCCACCTTGTTTTCCCCTCGCCCGGCCCCGATGCCCATCAGCACCTGGCCCGCCCCGGTAAGCAGGGTGCGCACGTCGGCAAAGTCCAGGTTGATCTGGCCCGGCAGGTTGATGACGTCGGTGATGCCTTTGACCCCGTGGTAGAGCACCCGATCGGCAATCATAAAGGCATCTTTGGCCGAGACTTTTTTGTCCAGAGCGGACATCAGGCGATCATTGGAGATAACCACCATGGCGTCCACCTGTTCGCGCAGGCGCTTAATGCCTTCCTCTGCTGCGCGCATCCGGCGGGGACCTTCCCAGGTGAAAGGGCGGGTGACCACCCCTACCGTAAGAGTCCCCAGGTTTTTGGCGATCTGGGCCACCACCGGGGCACTGCCGGTACCGGTGCCTCCGCCCATTCCGGCGGTGATGAAGACCATATCGGCGCCCTCGAGGTACTCCGTCAGCAACTCCTCGGCCTCCTGGGCGGCCTTCTCGCCGATCTCGGGGTTGGCCCCGGCCCCCAGGCCCCGGGTTAGTTTTTCCCCGAGCTGGATGCGCACATCGGCCAGGCTGGTTGCCAGCACCTGGGCATCGGTATTGGCGGCGATGAACTCCACCCCGGTCAGCCCCGATTCGATCATGCGGTTGATCGCGTTGTTCCCTGCGCCCCCGAGGCCGATTACCTTGATCTGCACGTCACCCATAGTATCTCCCTGGTACTAAAAGAAATTCTTGAACATGCCCTTGATGCGTTCCCACAGCCCATTAGCGGCGTTGGCGGCCCCTTCGCTGCTGAGGATGGGCTTGGGGGTTTGTGCGGGCTTGTGGCGGCTGGGGCGGGTTCCCTTGGGCAAGGGGGACTGCAGGGCCAGGTGGGCCGCATGGCGCACCAGCCCCACTGCGGTAGCATGGGTGGGTGAGGCCACCACGTCGGTCAGGCCCTGCAGGCCGATGGGCCTGCCCAGGCGGACCGGCAGGTTGAACTGCTTGCGGGCCAGCTCTTCCAAGCCGCGCACCATGCTGGCCCCGCCACTAAGAATTACTTTGCCTACGGTGATTTCCAGTGGGCCCAGGGCCTCATCCACGCTCTGGCGAGCCAGGTGCAGAATTTCCCGCAGGCGAGGGCGGATGATGCGGGCTAGGTCGGGGGCCTGGTAGGCTACCTGGGTAGCCCCCTCCTGGCTGACCTCCAGCACCAGCTCGGGATCGGCCAGTTCGGGTAGGGCTGCGCCGTACTTTTTGGAGACCCGCTCCGCCTCCTCCACCGGAATCTGCAGCAGTTTAGCGATATCCTGGGAGACGTGGTCGCCTCCCAGAGGAATCACGGCCGAGTGGGCAAGGCGGCCCTGACGGAAGACTGCTACATCGGTAGTGCCCCCCCCAATGTCGATGAGCATCACCGTCATGGAAAGCTCCTCCGGCGAGAGCACGGCCAGTCCCGAGGCGTAGGCCTGCAGAACCAGGCCTTCGATCTCTAGGCCAGCGTCTTCCACCGCCTTGCGCAGGTTGGTGAGGGGGCCTTTGCTGCCGGCCACCAGGTGCACATCGACCTCCAGGCGCACCCCAGCCATGCCGATAGGGTCGCGGATACCTTCCTGGCCATCTACGCGGTACTCCAGGGGCAGAGCGTGGATAAGCTCATAGTCGCCTTCAAAAGGATAGGCTTTGGCCTGCTCAATCGCCCGCTCCACGTCGGCAGCGGAGATCTGCTGCCCTCGCCGGATAGCCGCCAGACCATGGCTGGTGACGCTTTTAACATGGGCCCCAGCCACCCCCACCCAGACCCGCTCGGCCTTGACCCCGGCTACCCGTTCTGCCTGAAAGATCGCCTGGCGGATGGCCTCGGTGGTGCGCTCGAGGTTGGTGACCACTCCCCGCCTAAGCCCCTGGGAAGGCACGGTGCCCTCCCCGATGATGTCCAGGATACCATCGGGGGAGAGTTCACCGATCACGGCGGTGACCTTAGTAGTTCCAACGTCTAGGCCAGTTAGAATCATTGTTGCGCACTCACCCCCCAAGAATACACGTAGATACGGCTTCCCAACAAAACGTCTGGTGGGAGCGTTTTGGCGTCACTTCTGCCCATTTTGCGAGCTTGCGCCCAATCTTGCAACTCGCTGACATTTCTACCCCAAACATTAAGGCTGGGCCCTAGCACCTGGTAGCCACCCACATCGTAGCGGATGCGCTCTGCTTGGGGAAAAATAGCCACCAAGGCCAGCAGATCGGCGATGGGTGCCTCGCCCCGGCCTTCCAGGAAAGGCCCTTTTGCTGGGGCGTCGGGCAACAGTACGCCCTCTGGGCTTAGGCCGTAGCGCCTTTGTCTTTGCACCAAGTGGGCTACTGGGCTGCGCTCCTCCAGCACAATGCGCAACCGGCCTAGGGCAGGGCGCTCGAGGATAGCCGTCTTGACCCAGGGGTTTTGCCGCAGGGGCTCTAAGCGGTAAGGCCAGGCCCAGAGCCAGGGTTGGCCTGGCTTCAGGCCGGTGATTTGTTGAACGGCCTCGGCAGAGAGGTGGCGTAGACCCACCACCTCTACCTCCTCGATGGGCAGGGCCACCCGCGAGCCTATGCCCAAAGCCGCCAGGAGCAAAAACCACAGCAAAGCCCGAACCATACCCACCTTACCCATGCACCTCCTTCGGGACTATCTCGCCCCAGATTTCCCACTCCACCTCGAGGGGCAACACCGCCTGAACCCGGCGCACCAAGGCGTACATCTCGGCAGCCGTAGCCCCACCTAGGTTCACCAGGAAGTTGCCGTGCTCGAGGCTGATCATGGCCTGGCCGATGCGGCTTCCCTTGAGCCCGGCGGCGTCAATCAGTCGCCCAGCGGAGTCGCCCGGGGGGTTTTTGAAGGCGCAGCCCGCGCTTTTTTTCTTGGGCTGGCCCTTGCGGGCGGCATCCACCAGACGCATGCGGGCCCGCACCGCCTGGGGACTGGAGGGGGTGAGCTTGAGCTTGACCCGGGTAACGATGCCTCCCTCAGGCAAGGCGGAGCGCCGGTAGCCAAAGCCCAGCTCCTGGGGGGCGTAGACCTGCAGCCGGCCTTGGTGGAAGACCTCCACCCAGGCCAGAGCCTCGGCCATCTCGCCAAAGCGGGTACCCGCGTTCATCCGCACCGCCCCGCCTACCTGGGCGGGAATCCCAAAGAGGCCCTCGAGGCCGCTCAGGCCTAACCGGGCTGCGGCCTGGAGCAGGTTGGGTACCAGGACGGCAGCTCCAACCCAGCCCTGCAGGCCGGGATCCCACTGAGCGAACTCGCCCCCCAGCCGGATGACCCGCTCGGGTACCCCCGCATCGGAGACCAGCAGGTTGGAGCCGTTGCCCAGCACCCGGTAGGGGGCCTGGGTGGCCTTTTGCAGGTCGGCCAGGGTTTCCACCGTCCAGACCTCGGCTTCCCCGCCTACCCCTAAGGTGGTCAGGCGGGCCAGCGGCAGGCGCTCGATCTTCATCCGGCCACCTCCTTGGCCTCCTGAGAGGCCAGCAACCGCCCGAGTTTGTATACATTCCCCGCACCGATGGTCAGGATCAACTCGCCAGGCTGGGCGCTTTGGCTCAGGTAGATGAGGGTCTCCTCCCAGCCCTGGTAGCGGGCTGGACGACCCTTGGCTTTTAGGTGTTCCACGATGCGCTGGGCAATCTGGGCGCTGGTGAGCCGGAGCGGGGCCTCTCCCGCGCTGTATACATCCAGGATTAGGGCCTCGTCGGCTAGCTCGAGGGCCTGGGCGTACAGGGGCCATTCCTGCTCGCTGCGGCCAAAGCGGTGGGGTTGGAAAACCGCCCGTACCCGCAGGCCGGTGTGGCGGGCGGCTTGAAGCAAGGCCTGGAGCTTAGTAGCGTTGTGGGCATAGTCATCTACGATCAGGGCCCCGTTCAGCTGGCCCAGCCGCTCGAAACGGCGGCGGGCCCCGCTGTACTGGGCCAGCCCTTGCTGCACGGCGCTAAAGGGAAGGCCGGTTAGCAAAGCCGCCGCTGCGGCCGCCAGGGCGTTGCGAATGTTGTGTTCACCGGGTACTTGTAGCTCTACTGACCCTAGAACCTGGCCCCGCCAGACCAGTTCGAACCGGCTACCGAAGGGCTTTAGCTCTACTTTTGTAGCGTGGCAGTCGCCGCTGTGCAGGCCAAAACTGGTGCGGGGGCACCCTTGGGTGAGTTCTTGTAGGAGTTGCCAGCGCGCCTCACCATTGTAGACGACCTGCTTGGCCCGCCCTGCAAAGGCTTGAACCGCTTCCTGTAGAGCGGCGAAGGAGGGATGGTAGTTGGGGCGGGGCTGCCCGTCGGGAGAGACGTGGTCAGCCTCGAGGTTGGTCAGCACCGCCACATCCAATTCCAAGAAGCGGAACAGGGGGTCGGACTCGTCTACCTCGGCGATGCGGTAGGGGCCTTGGCCTACCCGAGCACTGCCCCCCATCAGCCCCAGCTCCGCCCCCAGCAGCACAGTGGGGTCGGTGCCAGCAGCCAGGAAGATGCTAGCCAGCATCGAGGTGGTGCTGGTCTTGCCGTGAGAGCCGGTAACCCCCAGGCCATAACCCCCGTGCAGGATTTCCGCCACCACCTGAATCCGCCGCCAGACCGGGATGCCCAGGGTACGGGCCTGAACCAGCTCGGGTTCGCTCTCGGGGATGGCGGTCGAGGCCACCAGCACATCCACCCCCTCGAGGTGTTCTGGATCGTGCCCCTGCCACACCCGAATACCCTCGCGCTCGAGCTTTTGGGTTAGCTCGGAGACCTCGCGGTCGCAGCCGCTCACGCGATGCCCGTCCTGCCGCAGAATGCGGGCCAGCCCGCTCATTCCGATCCCGCCAATACCCATCAGGTGGTAGTGCTTCACATGACCTCCAATACCACTTGCGCCAGCCGCTGGGCTGCGCCAGCAGGCGACAACTCTGCCAGTCTACTGCGCATCTGGGCCCGCGTGGAGGCCTTTAGCAAGGGGGCTAGCTCGGCCTCGAAGCCATCCCAGGAGGCTAGCAGCCGGGCCGCACCCCGCTCGGCGTAGAAGCGAACGTTAGCCCACTGGGCGCCTCCGTCTAGGGACGGGGCTAGAGGTACGCCGAGCACCGGCACCTGGTGATAGGCCGCCTCGGCCAGGGTGCCAGCCCCGCCCCGGGTAATGGCCAGGTCAGCGGCGCTCCAGGCCAGGGGGGTATCCACGTAGCCCCGCACCTGGTAGTAGGGCTGCTCCAGCGGCTTGAGGCTATCCTCCCAGCGCAGCCCGCACTGGTGTAGCACCTGCCATTCCCCCAGCAAAGGGAAGAGCCTAGGAGGAAGCGCCTGGTTGAGCTCCAAGCTGCCCTGGCTGCCGCCCAGCACCAGCAGGGTGGGACGCTTGGGGTCTAGGCCCAAGGCCGCACGGGCCTGGGCAGGGGGGTGTTTTTCCTCCCGCACGGGGTAGCCCACCACCTGGGCTTTTGGGGCCAGGTGGGGGGCCAGGCCCAGGGGGGTGGCCAGGGCGAGCCGGCGGGCTAAGCGGGCTAGGATGCGGTTGGCTAGCCCTAGCTTAGCGTTTTGTTCGTGAACCACCAAAGGGATGCCGCCCAAGGCAGCCATAAAGGCTGCGGGGAAGCCTGCATACCCCCCCATGCTCAAAACCACCCGGGGACGCAGCTTTCGTACCAGATGCCATCCTGCTTGAAGCCCACGCAATAGCTTGAGGCCCTCCGCCGGGCGCAGGGCCTCGCGCGAGAGTTTGCCGGCCGGGATCAGGCGGAAGGGCAGCCCGCTTTCGGGCAATACCCGCTCCTCGAGGCCCCCCTGGGCCCCTACATAGGTTACCGGCAGACCTAAGGCCAGCAAAGCCCGGGCTGCGGCCAGCCCTGGGTACAGGTGGCCCCCGCTGCCGCCGCCGGTAACGAGGATCATGCGCCTCCTTTGCCGCTGGGGCGGGTTTGCTGAGCGGGGTGGCGGAAGGCCTGGCGGGAAAGCGCGTGCAACAGACCCATGGCCACTCCGGCCATCAGCATGGCGTTGCCACCCAGGCTGACCATGGGCAAGGGCGAGCCCCCGATGGGCAGGATGCCCACGACCGCCCCGATGTTGAGGGCGGCTTGCAACACCAGGTACAAGGTCAGACCCAGGGCCAAAGCGCTGTAGGCCCCCTCGAGGTTGGCGGCAATCTGTAGACCTCGAGCTAGAACGAGCCACCAGGCCAGAAGCACCATCGCCCCAGCCAGCCAGCCCCCCGACCAGATAATGGCGGCCAGTACAAAGTCGTTGTGCGACTCCGGCAGGTTGGGCATGCGGCTGCCCACTCCCTGGCCGAAAGGCCCCGCATTCACGATAATCTTGTGGGCCTGGGTGATCTGATATAAAGGCCCTCGGATGACCTCCGGGTTGAGCTCGTTGACCCGTCCGCTGATGTAGGTGCTCCAGCCCTCGAAGCGGTCGCGTACCTTTTCGAAACGGTGCACATATAGTCCCGAGACCGAAAGAGCCAGAAGCCAAGCGGTGGCCCCAATCGCCAGCAGGCGCCGCCAGGGTACCCCGATGACCACCAGCAAGAAGCCCGAGAGCAATAGGATAAAAACCCCGGTGTCTAGGTCGGGCGAGGCCACGATGAGTCCGGCGGCCAGGCTGATGGCCAGCACCGGGCCTAGGATGGGGTAGTCGGTGGGCTTGTTGTGGAAGAAGGCAGCCAGGTAGAGCACCACCGCCAGCTTGGCCAACTCCGAAGCCTGCAGGTTGAAGGAGGTGAAGGGCAGGTCAATAAAGCGCCGCTCGCTGCCTGGACCGAAGCCCACCGCCAGGTTGAGCACCAGTAGCCCCAGCGTAAGCAGGAAGAAAGGCCGCGCAGCCCAGAGGGCCCAGACGGGGTGTAGGCGGGAGACTAAAAGCATTACGCCCAAGGCCAAAAGGATGTTGCGCAGATTTTCCAGGCTGTGGGGGGTGGTGGCCCCCCGCATCCCGTCGGCGGTGACCACTCCCAGCATGGAAAGGCCAAACAACAACAGTTGGGCCAGCAGAAGAAGGCTATCCACGGGTGCCTCCAGCCTCGAGCACCACTTCCCGGAAGATGCGGGAGCGCTCTTTGTAGTCTTTGAACTGGTCAAAAGAGGTGCCCAGAGGGGCCAGCAGCACGCTGCCCTGGGTTAGCCGTCGGCAGGCCTCGGTCACGGCCTGCCGCAGCGCTGCTCGCCCATCGGGCTCGCCGATTTCCACCACCTCCACCAGGTGCCGAAAAGGCGCAGCCATGCGCGGGCCGTCCCGGCCTATAGCCAAAATTAGGCTCACCTTGCGCGCCACCACCTCTGCTAGCACCTCCAACGGGGCCCCCTTGTCCACCCCGCCCAGCACCCAGGCCACCGGGGCTGGGGCGGCCTCTAAAGCGGCCTGTACCGCCTCGAGGCGGGTGGCGATGGAATCGTCGATGAAGGCCAGCCCACCCTTTCGGGCAAAGACCTCGAAGCGGGCCGGGGGCCAGGGGGCGGTGGCCCGGAAAGGGGCCAGACCTAGGGGGCTGGGCTCAACAGGCCAAGGCCGCTGGGGTTGTTCGCGCGAAACGATGGCCGCGTAGGCCAGGGCGGCCTGCAAAGCTGCGTTCAGGTTGGTCTCCCGGGGGGTGGGGCCGGGGGTGAAGGGGTAGGGTTGGGCGGGGTTGCCTTGGATGGCCTGAAGAATCCGAGGGTCGGTGGCGTTGTAGACCAGGGCATCCTCGGGGGTGAGGTTGCGGATCAGCTTCAGCTTGGCCGCATGGTAGGCCTCGAGGCTGCCGTGGCGGTCGAGGTGATCTACGCCCAGCAAAAGCAGCACCGCCACCCGAGGGCGGAATTGTTGGGTGCGCTCGAGCTGGAAGCTGCTCAGCTCCACCACCGCTACCTCGGCTTGGTCCACCACTTGGGTTAGGGGCGGGTCAAGGTTGCCCCCTTCGAGGGCCTTCAGGCCCAGAGCCCGCAAAAAGTGGGCGGTAAAGAGGGTGGTGCTGGTCTTCCCGGCAGTACCGGTGATGCCGATGAGTGGGGTGGGGGAGTGCCGCCAGACCAGCTCAGCTTCCCCGATCACCTCGGCCCCGCTCTCCTGCAAGGCCCGCAAGCGGGGGTGGGTTAGGGGAACGCCAGGGGCGGCGATGACCTGGTCGTAGGCCCCGGGCTGCGGGTCGGGCTCGAGGGCGAATCCCAGGGCCTCGGCCTGGGCCTGCTCTTCCGCTTTGAGCGCATCATCGAAGTAACGGGCCTCCAGGCCGTGCTGTCGCAGGTAGTGCAGCGCCCCCAAGCCGCTGCGCCCCAAGCCGTACACCAGCCGCCTCATCCCCTGCCCCCCCACAGGTGCACCGCCAGGGCGGTACACAGCGCGGTAAGCACCACAAAGCGGAAGACTACCTTGCCCTCGGACCAGCCAGAAAGCTCGAAGTGGTGATGCAGAGGGCTCATGCGGAAGATACGCCGGCCTGTGCGGCGGAAGTAGCTCACCTGAACCACCACCGAAAGCACTTCTAGCACCGGGATCAAGGCGGCCAGCGGTAGCCACCCCATCCGACCTTCCAAAATGAACAGCCCGGCGACCATAGCCCCCAAGGCCATGCTGCCGGTATCGCCCATAAACACCGTGGCCCTGGGGGCGTTATACCACAAGAAGCCTAGCAGGGCCCCTAGGGTGGCCTGGGCCGTAGGCAGGCCTAAAAAGGGCAGCAGTAGCACTGCGGAGAGGCTGGCCAAAAGACCATCTACGCCGTCGGTGAAGTTGAAGGCGTTGCAGGCGGCCATAACCACCAGGGTGAAGAGAAGCACGTCCAGCACGGGATAAGGGGTATACTGAACCTGCTGCACCGCCCACAGGGCGAAGACCAGGCTAAGTAGCCCTTGTACCACCAACTTCTCCCGGGCTTTTAGGGGTCGGCGCAGTGAGCCAGAGAGGTCATCGGCCAGGCCCAGCAGGGCCACCCCCAGTACCAAAAGCCACAGCCCAGCCCAGCGGTCGCCCCCAGAAAGGCCGTAAACCGCTGCCGCGGCCAGCAGGAAGGCCACCCCGCCCATGCTGGGTGTGCCCGCTTTGCTCAGGTGGCTCTGGGGTCCTTCAGCCCGCACCTTTTTGCCCAGGCCCAGAGCCTGCATCAGGGTGATCCACAGGCCCACCAGAAACCAGCTCAAAAGGGCCGAGGCCACCAGGTTGCTCATGGCCCACCTCCTGGGATGTCCTCGAGGTTGGTCTGTAAAACCACCAGCCGGCCTTTCTCCAGGGTGTAAAGGTAGGTTCCATCCGTTTCCAGGCCGCTATAACGCCCGGGACGGAAGCCTAGGCGCAGGCCCTCGAGGCTGAGGCGGTAGAGGCCCTCTTCGGTGAGCAGGAAAAGCTCATCCAACACCACCGCGGCCCAAACCCGCCCCGGCAAGGGTAGGCGCAACCGGTCAGGCAGGCGCAAGGCTTCCCGGTTGAAGGCGTAGATATACCGTGTGTTGCCGCTCAGGAAGGTGTAGCGGCCCTCGTCCAGGCGTTGGCGGTTGAGGTAGAGGCCCTCCTCGTCGAGCCAGTAGACCCCTTCCTGGGTACGTAAGGCGTCCTTGGCCTTGTAGGGGAGGGTACCCAGGCCCGGGGCGAAGAGCCGACCCTCCAAGCCCACCAGAGGCAAGGGCCTGGCCCGCAGGAAGGTGGGCACCCCTGGTAGGGGGAAGCTATCCAGCAAGAAGCCCTCCTGGTAGACCAGAAGCTGGAAGGGGTAGGCCGCCAGTAGGGTCTCGCCGCTGCGGGCCACCAACGGGGTGGGGCTAGGTAGGGCCAGTTGTAGGCCAGCGGCCCGCACCAGCCGGCCCTCTACCACCCCACCCTCGATGAGCACCGGCAGGCTGGGTTCTGTGGGCTGGCTCTGGGGGGCACAGGCTCCCAGGAGCAGGGCCAATAGGGGGAGAGCTGGCCGGAGGCTCATGCCTCCTCCTTGGGCCACAGCTCGAGCAGCCGCTCCAGGCCCACGCTGCGCGAGGCCTTGAGGTAGACCAGGTCGCCCGGCTGTACTGCTTTGGCTAGGAAGCTGGCGGCTTCTTCCAGGGTCTTTGTGGCCGTTCCGCCCACCTCCTGGGCCTGAATAGAGGCAAAGGGGCCGATGAAGACCAGGTGGGGGCTTACCCGAGCGGCCAGTCGGGCGGCCTCGAGGTGGTGGGCTAGGGCCTCCTGGCCTAGCTCGGCCATGCCCCCCAGCACCAGCCATTTGCGCCCTGGCTGGGTGCTAAGGTAGTCCAGGCCAGCCCGCAAGGAAAGGGGGTTGGCGTTGTAGGCATCGTGAATGAACTCCACCCTACCCAGCCTAAGCCGCTGCATCCGCCCCGGGGGCAGGCGCAGGTGGGCCAGCCGTTCAATGGTTTCGCCGATGGGTTTGCCCAGCATCTGGGTGACGGCCAAAGCGGCTAAGGCCCCCAGGATGGGCCCTACCCCGGGGTAGGGGAGGGTGACCCACTGCCCTTCAAAGCGGAAGCGGCTGGTATCCAGGCCCATCTCCACCGCCTGGGCTTGGAAGTCGCCGGCCTCGAGGCCATAGGTTTTGACCTGGGGCAACCGCACCCACTGGGCTGCCTGCACGCTGGCCAGGCGCAGCGAGCTAACCTGCAAAAGCCAGCTTTCCTCCCGCACCACGTTTTCCAGGCTGCCCAGACCCTCTAAGTGCTCTACCCCTAAGCTGGTTAGCACGGCGAAGTCGGGCCGGGCCAGATAGGCTAGCTCGGCCATCTCTAAAAGCCGGTCGATGCCCAGCTCCACCACGCAGCCCTCGGCAGCTTCCAGGTGAAAGAAGAAGCGGGTTAGACCGGGTGCGTTGTTGAGGTTGCCCTCTGGAGCGGGCCAGCTTAGGCCCTGGGCCAGGCACTCTTTGGTGGTGGTCTTGCCTGAGCTACCCCCTACGGCCAGCACCACTCCGCCAAAGCGGTCGCGCAAAGCCCGTCCTAGGGCCAGCAGGGCCCGTTCAGGCCGCCCCACCTGCACCGCTTTGGGGTGGGCCTGGTCGGTGACGACGAAAGCGGCGCCCGCCTCCAAAGCTTGCTGGGCAAAGGCGCGTCCGTGTGTCCGAGCGCCGGGCAAGGCGAAGAAAGCCACCCCAGGCCCCACTTGTCGCGAGTCCCAGTGCAGGTCCTGGGCCGGGCTGGTCCCTGGGTGTACGGTGCCTCCGACCAAGGCAGCCACCCATTCGGGGCTTAGCAGTTTAGGCGTGTTCACCCCAACCCCCCCTGCCCGCCTAGATCGTTACCGGCCTACCTCGTAGTGTGTGTATAATCCCCAACATACTCAAAATACTCATCAGTTAACCAGTTTACCCTTGCCCGCTTTGCTGTCCAGTCGGGGTGGGGCTCCCCAGAGGGCCAGGAGCTGGGCGGCCACTTCGCGGTAGATGGGAGCGGCCACCTGTGCGCCGTGGATGCGCGGACCCTTGGGATGGAAGAGCACCACCACCACGGTGGCCCGGGGGGTTTGCGCCGGAATGAACCCGGCAAAAAGGGCAGCATACACGCTATGGCTATAGCGCCCATCCACCACTACCTGGGCGGTGCCGGTTTTGCCGGCTAGGTCGTAGCCAGGCAGTTTGGCGTTCTCGGTCAGGCCTTCCTGTAAAGCCCGGCGGATGTCGCGGGCTACCTGAGGGCGGAAGACCGGGGCGCTTTGTCCAGTCTGGCCCTCAAACAGGACCGGCTGGCGGTAGAAGCCATCGCTAGCCAGAATGTTGTAGGCCGCGGTCAGGTGCAGTGGGGTGATCAGAAAGCCCTGGCCGAACGTGGCGTTGGCATACTCGGCTGGCCCCCAGCGCGGCAGAGGGCGTACCCTGGGGGTGGCCACCTGTACCCCTACGTGGGGTTGCTGGGAAAGAGGGGGCAGTAGAGCTTTGTCCATGAAGTGCATCTTCTCGAAGAAGCGGTAGAGGGTAGCCCGGGGGATACGCTCAGCTAGGGTGGTGATACCCACGTTGGAGGAGTATTTGAGCACCTCGCTCAGGGTAAGGGTCTCGGGATGTTTGACCACATCGCGGATGGTCCAGCCAGCCACCTGGCGGCTCATGGGGGCATAGACCTTGGTGTCGAGCCGGGCCTGGCCTTCCTCCAGCAATACCGCCGCGGTGAGGGGCTTGATGGTGGAGCCGGGCTCGAGGGCCTGGGCGAAGGCATAGTTGCGCCAGCCAAGGTCCTGCTGGGGGTCGCCCCGTGGGGCGCTGGGGTCGAAGGCCGGCCCGTTGGCTACGGCCAGCAGCCGACCGGTCTGGCTTTCCATCACCACAACGGCCCCCCAGTCGGCCCGGGCGGCCTGTAGACCTTTCCACAAAGCCCGCTCGGCGATGGCCTGAACCTGCGGGTCGAGGGTCAGGCGCAGGCTTTGGCCCTGGGCCAGCAGGGGCTCCAGGTCGAACTCGAGGCCGGCCAGCCCCTTACCGCTGCTGCGTTCGCCGAACCCAATGAGCTGGCTGGCCGAGGGCCCCAAGGGGTACAGGCGGGTCTCCTCGGGGGTGCTGAGGGCTAAGGGGGTGCCGTCGGCGGCCTCGAGTCGGCCCCTTAGCAGGGGTTGGGCGGGGTTTGCTGGGGTGCGCAGGGCCAGGCTAGGGGCGTTGTACCACAAAAGGTAGAGGCCATACCCCAGGCCCAGGGTAAAGAGCAAGAAGGCCAGTAGCACCGCCCAGTCCCGCTGAAGGGTGGGGGATGGAGCGCTCAGTGGGGGGTTGCTGCGCTTCATGGAATGCTCCTCTGCCAGCGGGCCAAGCTCATGGGGATATAGCCGTTGGCCTCAGCCCACGCCCTTAGGGCCAGCGGCGAGACCAGGCGGTAGCGCTCCAGCAGGAGCCGGGTTTCCTTGCGGCGGAGGTCGGCTTCGGTAGCCTGGAGCTGCCTTAATTGGGTGCTCAACTGCTGGTTGTAGTGGCCCAAGGCGGTGATCCCCAGCAGCAGCACCCAGTACACCAACCCCCATTTCAGTACGGTCTTCACAGAGGTTCCTCCCTTCGCTGGGCCACCCGCATCTTGGCGCTGCGGGCTCTGGGGTTTTCCTGCTGCTCCTTCTCGCTGGGCACAATGGGTTTTTTGGTCAGGGTCTTTAGCTTGCTCGAGGTCCGCAGAAAATGCTTTACCAGCCGGTCTTCCAGCGAGTGAAAGCTGATCACCACCAGCCGCCCTCCGGGCCGCAGGGCTTCCTCAGCCCCTTGCAGTAGCTGCTCGAGGGCCCCCAGCTCGTCGTTGACGAAGATGCGCAGAGCCTGGAAGCTCTTGCGGGCAGGGTGGCCCGCCCGGCGGAAACCGGTGGCCCGCCGAATGACCTCGGCCAGTTGGGTGGTGGTGTGAATGGGGCGGTGGGCCACGATATAGCGGGCGATGCGGCGGGCCTGGGGTTCCTCGCCGTAGCGGTAGAGGATATCGGCCAGGCTTCCCTCGTCGAAGGTGTTGATCACCTCGGCAGCGCTGGGGCCATGGGCCCCCATGCGCATGTCCAGCGGCCCCTCGAGCTGGTAGCTAAAGCCCCGTCCCGGGTCGTCGAGGTGGAAGCTGGAGACCCCAAGGTCGGCTAAGATGCCGTCCACCTGATCTATGCCCAGCCGGGCCAGCTGGGGCAGAAGCTCGCGGAAGTTGGCCTGCACCAGCCACAGGCCGCCCAGTCCCAGGGCCTGGGCCTGGGCGATGGCCTGGGGGTCCTGGTCGAAGGCCACCACCTGCCCACCCCGCTCGAGGATGCCCTGGGTGTGGCCGGCCCCGCCTAGGGTGGCGTCCACATACACCCCGCCCGGGCGTACCGCCAGCCAGTCCAGGGCCTCCTGGTAGAGCACCGGGGTATGCCTCATAGGAGGGCCTCCCCCGGAATTGCGGCGAGAATTGGGCATTTGGGCAGCATACATGGCTCATCCAATCAGGTTACGCAGGGCTTCGGGGGTGGTGGGGTTCTCCACAAACTTGGTGATATTGGCCCACCAGCGGCCCTCGCTCCACAGTTCCAGCCGGGTGGGCGCCCCGGCCACCACCGCCTCGTTGCTTTCCTCCAGACCAGCAAATTTGCGCAGGGGAGACGGGATGGTGATCCTCGAGGCGTTGTCCATCTGGGTTTTATGGGCCCCTGAGTACAGAAAGCGCACCAGTTCCTGCGCGGCCCGGTCGATCAGGGGTACGTTTTGTAGCTGACGCTCGATGTTGCTCCAGGCCAGCAATGGGTAGAGGTACAAGCAGCCCTCGAGGCCCCGGGTGATCACCACACCGTCCTCGATGAAGGCGCGAAAAGGCGGTGGGATCACCACCCTTCCCTTGTCGTCGAGGCTATACTGGTATTCACCGTAGGGCATTGCTCTTTCTCTCTACTGATTGCTCGCTTTGCGTGTTTCCCACCGGAGGTGTTGTTCTGAACAGCAATGTACCACACATTCCCCACTTTTTACCACTGGCTCCCACTTATCTCCCACTTTTTCCCACCCAAGCCGGGTCAAATGGGACGGTTTCCCACTTGACCGGAACGGCCCTTTCTGGTGGGATATAAAACCGGGGTTTGCCCATCCGCAGGCGGTATTCACTTGGTTTTTATCAAGCGGAAAAATTCCTAGTAATCCCCTGAGCGGTGAGCATAGGGTTTTCGAGACGGGCCTTAATGAAAGGTTGGCGGAGCCCTAGGGCAACACAAAGACTGGACTGTACCAAGACAGTCCAGTCAGAAGGGTGGGAAGAGGCGTAAGCCGGGTTCTGTTTCCGCAGCCATCTCTCTAGGATGAGCGTCGCCGCTCACCTCAAGCGTCCCATCCACGGGTGCAAGCGAACCGGGCCAGTTCTCCCTCGTGTATCGCCCCGTCTAGCGGAACGTGGGACTTGCAGCAGATGGGGTTTGCCTAGCTCCCCCTGTTGCCAGGAGGACTGGTGCGCTCTTACCACACCGTTTCACCTTGACCGGGTACACCGGCCGTCTGCTTTCTGTTGCACTTTCCGTCGGGTTACCCCGCCCAGCCGTTAGCTGGCATCCTGCCCTGTGCTGCCCGGACTTTCCTCTGGTGGGGGCCACCAGCGGCTGCGCCCTCTTCCCACCAAGGCCATTGTAGCAGAAATGCGCTAGCGCAGAGGCTGGCCGTTTTCCCCTGCCTCGAGGCGCTTGCGCTCCAGCTCGTCAAGCTCGGCTTCCAGCACAGGGTCTGTAGAAAGGGCCCGGGCTATGGCCTCACCCATGCGGGGCTGCAAAAGACGCTCGGCCTGGATGATGGCGGCGAAGTCGGAGACAGCCTTGTCGAGCTGATCGTTCACCACCACATACTTGAACTCCTGGGCCATGCGGATTTCTTCCACAGCCCGCTCTAGCCGCTTGCGAATCTTGCTCAGGCTGTCGGTGCCACGCACCAGCAGGCGCCGGCGTAGCTCGGAAAGGGTGGGGGGGATGATGAAGACCAGCACCGCCTCGGGCATGGCCCGTTTGACCTGCAAGGCTCCCTGGACCTCGATTTCCAAAAGAACGTCCTGGCCCTTAGCCAAGGCCTCCTCTACGGGTTCCCGCGGGGTGCCGTAGTAGTCGTCGACGTAGCGGGCCCACTCCAAAAAACCCTGCTGAGCTATCTTGGCCTCAAACGCCTCCCGGCTTACGAAGTAGTAGTCCACCCCGTGCCGCTCGCCGATGCGAGGGGGGCGGGTGGTCATGGAGATGGAGTAGTACATGCGGTGATACTCCAGCAGCCGGCCCCGGATGGTGCCCTTGCCCACCCCTGAAGCCCCGGTCATGACAAACAAATTCCCACGCGGCATAACGGGGGCATCCTATCCTCGAGGGGGCTGCCTGGCAAGCCAGGTAAGCCCTATGGTTCTTTTTTGCTTTCCATCTGGCGCTTTGGGTTTAGACTAGCCCCTAGTGACATAGACCTTCTGCGTACCCCAAAGGGGGTGCTGGAACAGCGGGAGTTTGCATGACACCAAAATGGGTCAAAGATGCGGTTTTCTATCAGATTTTTCCCGACCGTTTTCGCATCGGTCAGGGGCCGACCGCCCACCCTAGGCCGGTGCCCAGTAGCTTTGAGCCCTGGGAGGCGCCCCCTACCCAGCGCGGCTTCAAGGGAGGTAACCTTTGGGGGGTTATCGAAAAGCTAGATTATCTGCGGGAGCTGGGCTTCAACGCTATCTACTTCTGCCCAATCTTCACTTCGACGGCTAACCACCGCTACCACACCAGCGACTACTTCCAGGTAGACCCTATCCTGGGGGGCAACCCAGCCTTGGTTCGGTTGATTGAGGAGGCCCACCGGCGGGGTATCCGGGTGGTGTTGGACGGGGTGTTCAACCACTGTGGGCGGGGGCATTTTGCCTTTCAGCACCTGATGGAGAACGAGGCAGCCTCGCCCTATCGCGACTGGTTTCACGTCTACAAGTTTCCCCTCGCGGCCTACAGCAAAACCCCCAACTATGCCGCTTGGTGGAACAACCCCGAACTGCCTAAGTTCAACACCGCCAACCCTGAGTGCCGCGAGTACCTGCTCTCGGTGGCCGAGCACTGGCTCGAGTACGGCATAGACGGCTGGCGGCTGGACGTGCCCAACGAGATTGACGACGATGCCTTTTGGCGTGAGTTCCGCCGCCGGGTCAAAGCCCGCAACCCCGAGGCCTATATCGTGGGGGAGATCTGGGACGAGGCCAGTCGCTGGCTGCAAGGCGACCAGTTCGATGCGGTGATGAACTACCCGCTGGGCCGGGCCATCTTGGGGTTTGTGGGCGGCGATATGCTGGACAAAGACTTGGCGGCCCAGAGCGGTTTGGGCCGACTGGAAACCCTGGGGGCCCTGGCCTGCCACAACCGCCTCGAGGAGCTTTTCCGCCGCTACGACTGGGAGATCGTAACCGCCCAGATGAATATCCTGACCTCACACGACACCCCTCGCCTCTATAGCCTGATGCGAGGCCGCCTCGAGCGGGTGCGCCTGGCTTTGGCCATGCTTTTCACCCTGCCGGGGGCGCCCACCATCTACTACGGCGAGGAGATCGGCATGGCCGGGGGGCACGACCCCGACAACCGTCGGGGCATGCTCTGGGACGAGTCGCGCTGGCATAAGCCCCTGCAGCAAACCATACAGCAGATGGCTGCGCTGCGTAGTGCCCTGCCGGTGTTGCGTTATGGCCGTTACCAGTACCTCTACGGGCAGGACGGCCACCTGGCCTTTGCCCGGGTGAGCGAGCAGGAGCGGGTGGTGATTACCATCAACGCCTCGAGCGAGCCCTGGCGGGTGCACATCCCCCTGCATGGGGTCTGGCCACGGGGAGAACGGGCGGTTGACCTGCTTTCGGGCCAGGAAGGCCGCTGTGCTGGGGGGAACCTGGAGGATGGCCTCCTCGAGCCCTTTTCCCTGGCGGTTTGGCAGGCCCGGGGGTAGCCTCATTTTTGTTTTTTACAGAATGAGCAGTTAAAAGCCGCTATGAATGGTGGCCTACCAACTTACTACACTCCACATGTTGAGCTTGAAAGAAGGGAGGGTAAGAGGTAGTATGTTACTACCTAACCAAAAGCCATTATTGCCGGAAGGCTTGTCAAGTTCACACAATAGGTAGTAGTATCTGGCCCGGAGCCCTCAATATATTGAGCCCATAGTGGCCTCGAGGGTGGTTTGAGCCAAATTCTGGAGGAGCTTATGCAGCACTTTACCCCTGCGGTTTTCGACGAGCACGCCCAGGCTATCGCCAAGCGCCAGTACATGCAGCCGGGAGATGGGGACGTATTCGGGATGTTCCGGCGGGTGGCCGCCTGGGTAGCCTCGGCAGAAAAATCCGAGCAGGATAAACAATACTGGGCGGAGCAGTTCTACCAGCTCATGGCCTCCAAGCGCTTCTGCCCAGGGGGGCGGGTGCTGGCGGGGGCGGGTACCCAGCACGGCAACGTGCTGAATTGCTTCGTGCAGGGGGCTACTGAGCACGACCCCAGCAGCTTCGACGGAGTGATGGAGGTGGCCACCAAACTGGCCCTGGTCACCAAGGTCGGCGGGGGCAACGGGGTTAACCTCGACCCCTACGTCTCCCGCAAACAGGCGGGCCCTCGCCGTACGGTGCGGGGTTTTGCCTATATATCGGCGGAACACCCCGACGTAGAAGACTTCATCCAGGGGCTCATGCGTCCCCCCATCAACCCCGATGGTGAAAAGGAACAGATCACCGTGCGCAACTGGACCCGGGTGGTCTACGGCCTTTTGAAGCCCGAGCTGGCCGCGTTGGCCCGCCGCCACGGGGTGTTGAGCGTGCGGGAGAAGCCGAGCGATGTATTGCAGGTGCCCGACGATATGCGGGGCATCATCGAAGCGGCCAAAGCAGCGATGGCCTTGGCGATAAAGAGCCAGGAGCCTCACGTAGACTTCAGCAGCCTGCGCCCTGAGGGGGCCCCGATCAAGGGTAGCGGAGGGACCAGCAGCGGCCCGGTGAGCTTCCTGGTGGAGATTTTCGATAACTTCCTGGAATGGGCCAACCTGGGGGCAGAACAGTCCGGCCCGGTGGCTACTTTGCGCTATGTGTATGCGCCGGTGCTGCGGGTGGTGAGGCAGGGGGGCTGCTTGCACCCCGACACCCTGGTGCACACCGACAGGGGGACGTTGCGCCTGCGTGAACTCGTAGACCCCTACCGTCGGGGATGGCAGCGGCACACCCTTTCGGTGGCCACCGATGCCGGCTGGAAGGCTAGTCCAGAGGGGTACAACCACGGGGTCGCCGAGACCCTCAAAGTGACCCTGGAGAACAGCCTAGAGATTCAGGGCACGCCCAACCACAAGCTCAAGGTATTGCGTCCCGATGGTCGGCGGGAGTGGGTTCCTTTAGAGGCCCTCAAACCTGGCGACTGGGTGATCCAGGTTTTAGACCAGCACACCGGTGTTCCAGTCACCTTAGCGCCTCTGGCCGAGTTTCACCCCAACGCTAAACCCATCCGCACCCCAGAGGTGCTGGACGAGCAATTGGCCTTCTTCCTGGGCTACCTGTGGGGCGATGGGTTTGTGAGTGGCGACCGCATCGGCTTTGCTGTAGCCGAGCATTCACCCATGATGGCCGAGACCCCCCGGCTTTTCCGCCAGCTCTTCGGCCTCGAGGTTAGCCGGATGCAGAAGCCGGAGGATCGAAGCGTTGTCTTTGTCGCGCGTAGCGCCCCTTTGGTGGAATGGCTTCGCCGGAATGAGCTGCTCAAGGGCAAAGCGGCTGAGCTTGAGCTGCCCAGGCCCATCCGCCAGTCTACGCGGCCTGTTCTAGGGGCTTTTTTGCGCGGTCTTTTTGAGGCTGACGGCACCATTACCGCAGGCTATCCGATGCTCTCCACCGCCTCGAAGCGGCTGGCCCAGGATGTGTTGGTCGCCTTGGGGGGCCTCGGCATTCCGGCTAAAATCCTGCGGTATAACCCCCTGCCGGGCCGGTTTTCCAAACGGGATCACTACCGGGTGCGGGTGGTGACCGCCAAGGGTTTGGAGCGCTATCTGGAGCGGGTAGGTGTTATGCCGGGCTCACGTTTGGCCGCACTCCATGCCTCTAAACCGGACACACGGCGGGAGTCATCCTGGCCCTTTCCTCATGCCCGGGCCTTGCTCGAGCCAGTCTTCCTGGCTACCGTGCAGGGGCGCAAAGGGGCACCCTCGGGGCACAGCGGTATTCGAAAAACCCTGTCCCGCTATATACGCGGCGAGCGCAACCTGACGGCCACGGGGTATGTTTCCTTGCGGGAAGACCCCTGGGCAAGGGCTGTCCTACCAGAGTTTGACTTTGGTGAGTACTACGTCCAAGTACGCTCTGTCCAGCTCGGGGGGCGCATCCTAACCCTGGATCTTTCTGTGGAGGAAAACCACACCTACCTGGCCAATGGCCTGGTCAGCCATAACACCCGGCGTGGCGCAGGCATGGCCACCCTGGCCATCGACCACCCCGACCTGCTGGACTTCCTCACCGCCAAGGACCTCGACCGCGAGGCCAGCGAGGGGGATATATCCACCTTCAACATCTCCATTTTGGTGACGGATGCCTTCTGGCAGACCCTGCAGGCCGATGGGCTGTGGCCCCTCGAGCCCACCGAAGTACCGGGGAAGTACTACCCCTACCCCTTGCCGGGCACTTACCAGGGGGTGTTACCCGACCTGCCCGAGCGCCCGCAGGATGGCGCCCGGCCCATCCCCCTCTACCAGGGCAAGGTGCCGGCCCGCTGGCTTTGGCACGAGATCGCCTGGCACGCCTGGGCCACCGGCGAGCCGGGCCTAATCTTCATCGACCGGGTCAACCAGCTTTCCGCCCTGAAGAACCTGGGCAAGCCATACGAGATTCGCTCGACCAACCCCTGCGGCGAGATCCCCCTCACCGTGGGCGAGCCTTGCGACCTGGGGGCTTTGAACCTAGCGGCCTACGTCGAAAACGGCCAGTTCAACTTCGAAGCCTTCCGCCGGGATGTGCACACGGCGGTGCGCTTCCTTGACGACGTGTTGGATGTGAATGTCTTCGCCCTCGAGGACAACCGCCAGGCCAGCCAGACCCTGCGCCGGCTGGGCCTGGGGGTGATGGGCCTGGCCGATATGCTCATCAAGATGGGCCTACCCTACTCCTCCGAGGCGGCCCGGCAGGTGGTGGCCGAGGTGATGGGCGTGCTGCGCCAGGAGGCCATCGCGGCTTCCGAGCAACTGGGCCAGGAACGGGGGGTGTTCCCCCTCTACCAAAAGCACCCCGAGGCCTTCGAGGCCCTGGGTATCCGCCCGCGCCGCAACGTGGCGGTGCTGACCGTGGCCCCTACCGGCACCACCAGCATGCTGATGGGCGTCAGCAGCGGCATTGAGCCGGTCTACTCCCCCTTCCTGTGGCGGCGCATTGGAGGGCAGTATAAGGCTTTGCTGCACCCTTTGTTCGTGGAGATGATGCAGCAGTACCCCCCCTCGGGCCGCTTCGAGAAGAACGGGGCCTGGGACTGGGAGGCCATCATCGAGGCCATCCAGGCCAACCACGGTAGCCTGAAGGGGTTGGAGGGCATCCCTCCGGCCATCGCCAACGTGTTTGAAGGGGCCCACGACGTGCCCCCCTTGGATCACGTGCGGATGCAGGGGGTGGTGCAGACCGCCTTCGACGCTGAAGGCTATGCGGCCAACTCCCTTTCCAAAACCATCAACCTGCCCAACCAGGCCACCGTGGAGGATGTGGAGGCAGCCTACACCGAGGCCTTCCGCACGGGCTGCAAGGGCATCACGGTCTACCGCGACGGCAGCCGCGCGTTCCAGGTGCTCTCGGTGAGCAAGGAGAAAAAGGAACACAAGAGCGAGGAGACCGTGGTGCAGCCGGCCCTGCTGGAAGTGCCCCCCAGTCAGGACGTTCCCACCGCCCGCCCGGTTTTCGAGCGCACGGGCCGTTTAGTGGGGTATACCGATATGGTCAAGCTCACCAACAGCGACGGCACCCGGCGCAGCTTCCTGGTGACGGTCAATATGCAAGGCGACTATCCCATCGAGGTCATCCTCACCTCGGGCAAGGCCGGCGATGAGGCCAATGCCGACAGCGAGGCCCTGGGCCGGGTTATCTCCATCGCCTTGCAGTATGGCGTGCCCGCCGAAGCGCTGGTCAAGACCCTGCGCGGCATCAACGGTGGGCTATATGGCAGCTACCAGGGCCGCTTCGTGACCAGCAAGGCCGACCTGATCGCGGTGGCCTTGGAGACCACCAGCAAGGTGCAGGTTAGCCAAACCGAACCGCAGGCCCCGGTGGTGCCCCAGGCCATGCAGCGGGCCATGACTGCCCCCCTCCGGCCCTCCACCGGCCTGGGCCGCTGCCCCGAGTGTGGCGAGGAGAGCCTGGCGCGCGAGGAGGGTTGTTTGAAGTGCTATAGCTGCGGCTATAGTAAGTGTGGCTAACCTGGACAAGGGGCGGGGTGGGGCAGGGGCCCTGCCCCGTTACTTTTCCCGTTACCCCCCCTCCCAGGGGCCAAAAATGCGATGGCAAAGCCACGCGATTTTTCAAGAAGGCCCAACCAACCCTGTCCCAGACGGCGTAACGCCGGTTTGTGCAAATCGCACATTCTGTTTTGCGCAAAATGGTATACTACCCTCGTTGGTGGTTCCGACAGCGTAGCTTGACGAAGAGTTCTTGCGATGAATATCGCCAACCCCTGGGCGAAAAATCCAAAAGTGGGGATTTGTAAGCACTCATCGCAAAAAACACCCTTTTTTGGGTAGTTATCCACAGGTTGCCTGTGGATAACTGGCGATTCTCATAAAACCCCCCTCTGGGAGCGCTGTCCAGGACGGCGATTAACGGGGTATGCGCGCAAAACCATAGCCCCGCAAGGGGATTGCAACAGATTCGTGAAGGTATGAAACGTGTTGCTCCTAAAAAGTCAAAAATCATCGGGCCAAACCCCGATTCTTGGGCGAATGACTTCATCGTTGTTGAACCTCCTAATCCCGCAAAAAGGCCTTTACCACCACAAATCAAACTCAGATGCTCTGTTGCAAGGTTTGTATAGTAGAGCCAGATGAGTCATCAACGCTCCCCAAGACATTCTTGCCGGGCGGGTAAGGCAGCCCAGTCAC